>Ga0209488_10000987_pt1 | contig 24153 bp, 23 predicted proteins | sample Rivendell_Oct201_8_FD_188349 | JGI IMG/M metagenome (GOLD analysis project Ga0209488, IMG submission 188349) | Vadose zone soil microbial communities from the Eel River Critical Zone Observatory, Northern California, USA -... | ecosystem: Environmental > Terrestrial > Soil > Vadose zone >...
GTCGGGTGGGTGGTGCATAGAGCGGCCCCGCGGCGAGGACGAGTCTCATCAAGCAGACGCTGTACGAGCGCTGTAGGGTCGATCGGCTGGCGTTAGAATGGCCTTCGCGCTCAGGCAGATGGTCTATTTGAGCGTGTAGCTGAGCGGGAGTAACTCAGCTGGCAGAGTGTCTGCTTCCCAAGTCTGAGCGGCTCAGCGCTGTGGGGTCCCGACTGGTGGTACCGCCAAATCGGCTCAGTTATACGCTGTCGGTCCTGACGCCGGCCCGTGGGACATGTGGCCACAGCGACCGCCGACACCGCTCGTTTGTGGCGACCTGCTGATACCTTTCCCGCATGGGCATGGCGGGCGGATCGAGGAGCGACGCCGAGCCGCAGATGTCGCCGGGCGATCGACTCGACTTACCAGAGCCGCCAGTCGCCTATCCCCTAGCGCGTTGGGGCGACGCCGAGGACGACTTTCACGGGGTCCGAGTCCTCGATCCGTTTCGCTGGCTCGAGGACGCCGATGGCCTGGAGGCGACCGACTGGGTGGATCGGCAGAATGCGCTCACGTCCGAGTTCCTCCGCGGCTACGGCATCCACGATCGGGTCGCCGCCCGGCTCAGAGACCTTTGGAGCTATCCGAGGTCGTCGCTGCCGTTGCACGCAGGGCGCCGCACGTTCGTGCTGCAGACCGATCCTCTTCAGGAACAGCCCGTTCTCTACGCGATCACTGATGGGTCGGACGGCGATCCGGTCGAGTTGATCAACCCGAACGCCATCGCCGCTGACGGGACGGCAGCCCTCACCGGCTGGGTGCCCAGTCCGGACGGAGCATTGCTCGCGTACGCGATCTCACGCTGTGGCAGCGATCGGCAGGAGATCCAGGTTCGCGAGATCGAGACCGGCATGGACTTCCCCGAGGTCATCCGCTGGACCAAGTCGGAGGAGGACCTTCCGTATCCGAACATCGCCTGGCGGCCGGACAGTACCGGCTTCTATTACAACCGCCTCCCTGCACCAGGGACGGTCGCGCCGGCGGATGCGTATCGATTCAGCCGGGTGTACCGGCATCGCGTTGGGACACCACAGGATGAGGACCTCCTGATCTTCGATCGCCCGGACGACCCAGATCTGAACTTCGTCCCGATCGTGACGGACGACGGCCAATACCTCCTCCTGCACGTCTGGAAGGGCCTGTCGCACCGGGACCAGGTCCTCGTCCGACCGATAGATGCCTTCGACGACTTCATCTCGCTGTTTCCAAACGGGGACGCGCGGTACCTGTTCATGGGCAACGTCAAGGATCGGTTCTACTTCCACACGAACGCCAGTGCGCCACATGGGCGGGTGATCGGCGTCGACCTCGAACGGCCAGCACCGAATGATTGGACGGAGATCGTTCCTGAGGGGCCCGACGCAATCGTGCGGGCCGCGCTGACCGCGGGTCGGATCGTTCTCGTGACGGTCCGCGATGCCCATCACGGCGTCGCGACCTTCAATCTCGACGGGACCCCCGGCGCGGCCCTCGATCTCCCGAACATCGGGACCGTGTCGGATCTCCAGATCGATCCAAGTTCCGGCGAGCTTCTCCTCGCGGCCGAGGCGTTCCTGCAGCCGCGCGAGACCCTTCGGTTCGACCCCTCGACGGGCGACCTCGTCGGCCGGGACGCTCCAGAGATCAGGTTCGACCCGGACCGATACGAGACCCGGCGCCAATTCTTTCTTGCTCAAGACGGCACCAGGATCCCCATCACCCTCGTGCATTGGCGCGGTCTGCGGCTCGATGGGAAGAACCCGGTGCTTCTATACGGCTACGGCGGGTTCAACGTGAGCCTGACGCCGCAGTTCGATGCATCGCGATTGTTGTGGCTCGAAGCGGGCGGGGTCTACGCGATGGCAAACCTCCGAGGGGGCGGTGAACACGGCGAGGCATGGCATGAAGCGGGGATGCTCCACCAGAAGCAGACCGTGTTCAACGACTTCATCGCTGCCGCCCAGTGGCTCATCGACGACGGTTTCACGACGCCCTCACGCCTGGTGATCAGTGCCGAAAGCAATGGCGGGCTGCTCGTCGCGGCGTGCATGCTGCAACGGCCGGACCTCTTCGCAGCGGTCGTCTCCAGCATCCCGGTGACCGACATGCTGCGGTACCCGCGCTTCACGATCGGCCGCTACTGGGTGCCCGAGTACGGTGATGCCGAAGCCGATGCGGACGATTTCCAAACCCTGTACGCGTACTCGCCGCTCCACAACGTTAGGCCCGATGCTGCCTACCCGCCGATCCTCGTCACGACCGGTGCGTCGGACGATCGAGTCGTCCCTGCGCACGCCATGAAGTTCGTCGCCGCCCTTCAGATCGCCGCGGGCCCGCGTTCCCGGCCGAGGCTACTGCGCGTGCAGCGCGACGTCGGTCACGGGCTGGGAAAGTCGACGTCCAGGGTGCTCGAACTTGACGCGGACATCTATTCGTTCGCGATGGCCGCGTGCGGCATGGTCCCGGTTCCCTCAGCGGGCTCGATCGCTCCCGACACCACGACGCCCCGGCTGACACCGCGGTCGATTCGCGCTCAGGTCCCCAGCTGAGCTTGCATCCGGGAACGACTTCTGAAGATATCGATGCCAATCACTTACGGCCCAGGCGCCAACCGCCCGCGGTCCTTCCCAGATGCAAGGAGGCTGACCAGTCGGACGATCGCGGCCAGGCACCAGACAGACTCAAGGACGACGAACGGTGCGTAGCCGATCAGGTACGAGGCGTAGGCGGCTATCGCCCCCCCGACCGCGTTCATACCCAGGTAGAGGGGTCCAACCCGAAGTCGCCCGGTGACATTGAGGACGAAGGCGAGGAGGAGCACCCCTGTACCAATGGCCCCGACCGCGGTCCCAGAGTCCAGCGCGATTGTCACTTGCTTTCCGGATGCCTTCGGACTACGGCCTGGGCCGGAGAACCCACACGGTGTTCGTATCGTGCGCGGTCACCCAAACGAGGTCCCCGGCAACGCGAACCGCCCCGCTCCCCGCCGGGGGTCCGTAGATCGTGGCCACGCGGTTGGTCGTCGGATCGACGGCAGCGAGCAGGACCTTCGTCCCCCGAATCCAGACCTTGCCGCCTCCGGTCGCAATGTCACCTCCCCCGCCTTCCATGCCGAGCGCAATGGTCACCACTGGTTGGTTCGTCCAGGGGTCGATTCTGGTGACCGAGCCATCCCCCCAGTTCAGGGTCCAGACGGCTCCCTCCCCGGCAGCGAGGAATCGCGGAATGGGGCCGACGGGGATGGTTGCGACGACCTCGTTGGTCTCTGGTTCGATCCGCTGGACAGAGCCCCGTGACGAATCATCAAGGGTTCCGGAGTTTGTGATCCACGCGGCGTCGAAGGCGAACGCGGCCGCGTACGAGAGCGGCAGGACCCGGATCTCTGCGACGACCTCATTGCTGGCACAGTCGATTCGGGTCAGGATCCCAGCGGCGCTGCTGAGCACCCAGATGGACCCGGCGCCGGCGGCCACGCTCAGCTCGCCCGTCGTGTCGGCGAGGCCCGTGGGGATGTTGGCGATGACCTCGCCGGACCCAATGTCCACGCGATACACGGATAAGTCCGTGCAGCTCGCGACCCAAAGCGACCCGTCGGCGACGACCATTGCACCACACGGTCCCGGGACCCGAACCGTGGCCACGGGGCCAGGTCGATCTGCCTGAAGCCTTTCCACCCGATCCTCGTTTGTCGTCCAGACCGCCCGTCCGTCGGAGGCGAGGAAGTCGGGGTATCCGGCGACCGTGAGCGTCGCGATCGCGCAATCGGCGATCGCGACTTCGTCGGGGGGCTCGTGTGCCCCGGCGGATGTCACTTCGGGCCGTGCGTGGCAACGAAGTCGGCGACAATCGGACCGAGCTGTGTCTGGGCCCAGGCCGTGATCGCCCGGTCCGCGGCACTCCAGTGGCGTGGTTTCCCGAAGGCGGAGGGCTCGAGGATCCCGTAGCACTTGCCTTGGTAGTAGATGGGGGCATGGATCAGGGCGCTGTGCTTGAAGATCCGCTGCTCGAACTCGAGGTTGACCAAGCCGGTCGGATCGTTTTCGATGTCGTCGATGTAGATGGCATCGGGGCTGACGAGGGCCGCGGCGAACAACGGATCCTCCGCGTTCGGCGGCCCTTCGTCGACCCACTCGGATGAGAACCATGACTCCCAGGTGACCGCGTAGTCCTCGTTCTCGGGGCTCCACCACGCGTGAGTGGTGTTGGCCCTTCGCAAGTCAGGCTCGCGGCAGTAGAGGATGCAGCGCTGGCTATCGAGGGCGGCCGCGTAAAGCGGCATCAGCTCGGTGAGCTTCGCATCCGCTGGGGCATCGCTTGTCGCCCAGCGTCGCAATGGTTCAGGGATGGCTTCTTCGTTCATGACTTGTCTCGGCTCCTCACATCGGCAGTCGGGATCAACCGGGACGCCGCATCGCATCCCGGTAGCGCAGCGGTTCGATCTCCCGCAAGGACATCCACGCCGCAAGCTCGCTGAGCGGCTCCGTGACGTCCCCGTGGACGAATCCGTGGTGGTGCTCCTGTCCGGTCGTCATCACGGTCTCGAGGAGATCGCTCGCCGGTACGGCGACACCGGCGTGCCGGAAGCCCCGGATCCAGCCGCGATCCCCATCGAAGCCCGCTCGGTCCGGGTCGGCGAACACCTCGGCTCGGAAATTCCATAGCGACCGGGCGTCGTCCGAGATGTAGGCGATCGTGCATTCGCCGGGAGCCAGGGTCTGGTTGACGACCGCGCCCCACGGTCCGCTCGCCTGCTTGCGCCCGAGCGTCGAGTGGAACTCGTAAGTCACTCCGGCGCTGTCGGCGAGACTGTGGGGTGACCCGCCGCAGTGCCACAGGAGCCCGGTTTCACGTTCGGAATCGATGGCCGCGATGTCCATGATCGTGGTCTGCTTGCTTGCCACTGCACCCAGCATCCGCATGGTCAACGCCCCGAGCACGTCGCCTTCGTGGGCGCTGGGAATGCCATCGTGTTCAGCCAGCCAGCACAGAGCGAGCAGCGGCGAGACGTCGTAGACGCTCTGCATCTCCGGCCAGTCCTGGAGAGCCACGGCGTTGGCGCCGTCCTGTCTGCACACCTCGCGCAAGGCGAGGTAAAGGCGGGCGTTCCGCTCCACGAATTCTTCTGGCACGTTCACCGCCCGGGCCGCGGCGACCATCTCCGTCTGGACTTGCTGAACCTCGGCATCGCCGCACTGTCGAGCGATGTCGACGAGCTCGCGGAGCTCGCGAGGGAGGACCGTGGCGCCGCCAAGCCGGTGATGCAGATCGCGCTGATCGAAACGCAGGTTCTCGAAGCCCGGTGCAAGGCCACCGATCCACGACACCCGTGACGTTGCAAGCGCGCGACGGCCTCGCAGGGCCTGGACCGTCACCTGGAGCCGTCGACGGAACGCACCTTCCTCGACGTGTCCGTAGAACCACTTGAACGGTTTGGGATCCCGGTAATAGCGGCGGAGCGTCGACACGAAGATGCTGGCGCTCACGAACGAGTTGAGCTGCATGTCGCCGTCATTCCGCGGCTCGGGTGTCGCCCAGATCCCGAGCGGTATCCCTAGCTCGGCGAACGGCAGGAGCGCATCGGCCATGCAGCACGCTGCCGTCTGGACGATCAGCAGATCCAGGTGCTGGCTGGCGACCTCACGAGCGGCGGCGGCCGCGGCCTCGGCATCCATCACCCCACCGGCGCGCGCGACCAACTCGAATCCGAGCTCGTCTGCGAGGGCGGTCAGGCCATCGATGGCCCGCGTGAGCTGGCCATGCTCAACGGCGTAGTACGTCGCGATGTGGACGCCGACGTAGCCGATGCGGATCGTCATGGCATTGCCTTCCGATGGTGCACGAGCGAGCGGCAGGCTTCTGCGACTCGCTCTGCGCTCGGGATATAGAGATCCTCGAGCGGTGGGCTGAACGGAACCGGAGTGTGCGGCGCGGTCACCTGGCGGATCGGGGCGCGCAGACTGTCGAAGGCGTGCTCGGCAGCGAGGGCCGCGATGTCCGTCGCGAGCGAGCACCGCGGGTGTGATTCGTCGACGACGACAAGGCGTCCTGTCTTGCGGACCGATGTCAGGATCGTCTCCGTGTCGAGCGGCGAGTAGGTCCGCGGGTCGATCACCTCGCAGCTGATGCCCTCGGCGGCGAGCGCCACTGCCGCGTCGAGGGAGGTGTGGACCATCTTCTGAACGCCGACCACGGTGACGTCGGTGCCTTCGCGAACGATCCTGGCCACCCCCAGGGGGATCGCGTAGGGCTCCTCGGGAACCTCGGACTTGCGCATGTACAGCCGCTTGTGCTCCATGAAGATCACCGGGTCGGGGTCCCGGATCGCGGCGATCAGCAGACCCTTGGCGTCGTACGCCGTCGAAGGGGCGACGACCTTGAGCCCGGGGATGTGGGTATACAGCGAGTAGAGCGTCTGGGAATGCTCGGCGCCGGCCCGGAAACCGGCGCCGACGACGGTTCGAACGACCATCGGGACGGATACCTTGCCTCCGTAGATGTAGCGCAGCTTCGCGGCCTGGTTCAGGAGCTGGTCGAACGACGTTCCGATGAAGTCGACGTACATGATCTCGGCAACTGGACGTAGCCCCGCAACCGCCGCTCCGACGGACGCGCCGATGAAGCCGGTCTCGGCGATCGCCGTGTCGATGACCCGTCGCCGCCCAAACTTGCCGAGGAGTCCCTTGGTGACACCGAACGGACCGCCCCACGAATCTGCGGCCTCTGGGTAGTCCTCGTCGCGCCCGGCTCCGCCGGCTATGTCCTCGCCGAACAGGATGACGCGATCGTCGGCGGCCATCTCCTGCGCGAGCGCCTCATTGATCGCGTCCTTGATCGTCAGCTCACGCACGTCGTCAGTCCTTCCACGAGGCATAGACATCTGCGGTGAGCGTGGTCGGGTCGGGCCAGGGAGCCGCCTCGGCCGCGACGAACGCCGCGTCAACGTCCGTCGCCATTTGCCGATCGATCTCGTCGAGCAGGCCGGCATCGATCCGGCCGGATGTCGTGGCCCGGAACCGCAACAGTGGATCGCGGGCCCGGTAGTCGGCGATCTCTCGTGGCGGCTTGTACGTCTGGGTGTCCCCCTCGTATTGCCCGTAGTAGCGGTAGGTCATGGCCTCGACAAGGGTTGGTCCGGCGCCCGCTCGCGCCCGGGCGATCGCCTCCGCGGCGACGTCGCGGACCGCGAAGACGTCCATGCCGTCGACCCGGACACCGGGCATCCGATAGTTGGCGGCCATCGCCGCCACCGAATCGGTCAGTAGGTGGTAGTCGACCGCCGTGGTCTCGGCATACAGGTTGTTCTCGCATACAAAGAGGACCGGGAGGCCGAAGAGACTGGCGAACTCGAGGGCCTCATGGAAGGCTCCCTGGTGAACGGCGCCGTCCCCGAAGAAGGCAATCGCGACCCGATCCTCGCCTCGATACTTCGATGCAAACGCCGCGCCCGCCGCAATCGGAAGCCCGGCGGCGACGATCCCCATGCCGCCGATCATCCCGAGGTTCTGATCGGCCACATGCATCGAACCACCCTTGCCGCCGTCAACGCCGGTCGCGCGGCCGAACAGCTCGCCGGCGATCGCCTCGAGGGGAACTCCGCGGGCAATTGCATGACCGTGGTTTCGATACGTCGAGGTCAGCCAGTCATCGGGGCGGAGCTGGGCAATGACGCCGACGCCAACCGCCTCCTCGCCGGCGTAGCAGTGGACGTATCCCTCGAGCCGGTCAGCGATGACGTCCGCGTGGACCCGATCCTCGAACTGACGGATCCGCGACATGGAGCCGTAGAGGGCGAGGCTGGTCTCCATTTCGGGCGACGCCGAAGCCTTGCTCGAGCTCATGCGTCTGGCTCGGCTGCAGGTACGACCCAGACATGCTCCGGAGGAAACCGCAGAGTCACCTCACTCCCTTCTGGGAACTGGTCGCCGGGTGCGGCGGTGAACTCGACCTCGACGCCGCCGGTGTCGACCCACACGCGGAGCATCGTGCCGAGATACATCGATCGCCGGACGGTTGCCGTGAACGCATTCGGCCCGGGCCCGAGCGCGATGGCCTCCTGGCGGATCGTCAGGATCGTCCCGTCCGGTGGCGCCGGATGCGCCACTTCGAACTCGGCCACAGACGATTGGAAGCGGGATCCGGAGACTCGCCCGGGGATGAAGTTCCGGGCTCCGAAAAAGCGAGCCACGGCAATCGAGCTCGGCCGCTCGTAGAAGCTGGCCGGGGTGTCGACCTGCATGAGCCGCCCGTCGAGCATCAAGGCGATGCGGTCGGCAAGCATCACCGCCTCCTCCTGGTCGTGAGTGACGAAGATCGTCGTGACCCCGAGCTCCGCCTGGATCTGCCGGATGAGATCTCGCATCTCGATCCGGAGATTGGCGTCGAGTTGGCTCAACGGCTCATCGAGCAGCAGGACGGCCGGACTAGTCACGAGCGCACGGGCCAGCGACACCCGTTGCTCCTGGCCGCCCGACAGCTCGCCGGGACGCCGATTCTCGACGCCGGGCAGGCGCACGAGGTCGAGCATCTTGCCTACCCGCTCCCGGATGACGCCCCGTTCGACGTGCTTCATCCGGAGCCCGAACGCGACGTTCTCGCCGATCGTCATGTGCGGGAACAGGAGCGGCTTCTGGAAGACCATCGCCGCGTTTCTCCGCTCGGGCGGGATTCGCACGACCGAGCGGCCGTCAAACGTGATCTCCCCGGCCGTTGGGTCGAGCAGTCCGGCGATCATCTTGAGCGTCGTGGTCTTGCCGCAACCCGACGGGCCGAGGAGCGCGAACAGCGATCCGGCTTCGATCGAGAGGCTGACGCGATCGACGCTCGGTGTCTCGGTCTTCGGGTAGACCTTGCTGAGCTCGGCGAGGTTCACTTGCACGCTCACAGCCGACCGAAACCTCCGATGTTTGCCCGACCGCCCGAGAGGTACCGGGATGACAGGACGAGGATGACGATTGCCGGGAGGATGCAGAGCAGGCACAGGGCCGACGCGATGCTCAAGTCCGAGGTCGCAAACGAGAACAGGAGCAGGGGAAGGGTCTTCACGACGCCGCCCCCGATCAGCAGGGTCATGATGTATTCGCTCCAGGCGATGAGGAAGGCGAAGAGCGCCGCGACCACGAGGCCCGGGAAGACCGCGGGGAGGGTCACGTGGAAGAAGGCGCGCAGCGGCGAAGCCCCCAGCACGCGGGCCTGATCCTCGTAGTTCAGGTCGTAGTTCGAATAGACCGCGCTCATGACCAGCGTGACGTACGGGATCGTCGGGACGAGCTGGACGAGGATCACCCCGAGGATCGTGTCGGCCAGCCCGAGCTTGATGAACGCGACCTGATTGCCCATTGCCACCGTGAGGGGCGGCACGATCTCAGGGGCGAGGACCAGGAAGTACACGATGCGCTTGCCCCGGAACGAATGCAGGCCCAGCGCTCGTCCAGCCGATAGGCCGATGAGTCCGGCGATCACCGAGACCGCCAGGGCGATCGTGAGGGAGGTCAGGAACGCCGGGATCACCTTCGCGTCGGGGGAAAGGACATATTCCCAGGACCGTGTCGAGAATCGCGTCGGCACGACGTCCGGGAAGAACCACGTTGCGCTGATCGACCAGACGGCCACGGGAACGAGCGGGAGTGCCAGTGCAAGCATCAACGTGCCAAACCCGAGGCCGTCCCGGAGCCGCCGTCGAGGGCGGTCCGCCTTCCGGGCGACCAGCGCAAGGCTGTCGGCGCTCATCGTTCGGTCCTCACGTATCGATTGCTCAGTCGCAGGTAGACGACCGTCAGGACAATGACGATGAGGGCGATCACAACGTTGATCGCCTGAGCCTCGGAACGTGCGTTCAAGTCGACGTTCGTGTAGGACAGGTAAGCGAGCACCGATAGCGTCGCCGGGTACGGCTGCCCCAGGAGGAACGGAACCTCGTACGCCGCGAAGCTGAAGGCGAACACGATGATCGACGTCGAGAGGACGCCGGGGGCGATGAACGGCAGGATCACATGGCGAAACCGTTGTCTCCAGCCGGCCCCGAGCGTGCGCGCGAGGTCCTCGTAATCACGCGTTCCGCCCGCAAGGGCCGCGAGGACCACGACACCGATGAATGGGACCTCCTTCCACACGTACTCGGCAATGATGGCGACGCCCCAGCGGTCGTTGACGATGGCGGGAAAGCTGCTCGTGTCGGGGGTCAAACCGACGGCATGGGTGAGGCGGGAGATCAAGCCGCTTTGCGACAACAGCAGGAGCATCGCCACCGCACCGACGATGTGCGGGATGGCCAGGTTGAGTTGGAAGAGATAGGTGCCGAGGCGCCGACCAACGCTCGTTTGCCGAAGGAACAGTGAGGCCGCGATTGCCAACACGGCCGAGAGGAACGTGGCCGCAAAGGCGATCCACACGCTGAGGATCAGGGACGGCCCGAAGGCCGGGTCTGCCAGCATCTGGGCGTAGGCGTCGAGATTGAGGTCATATTGGCCGATCAGAGGTAGGTAGTTCAGGCTCTGGATGATCCCGAAGAACACGCCACCGAGGAACAGGACGACGATCACGGCCAGAGCCGGGCTGAGGAGCAGCCAGGTACGGGCTCTGGGGGAGAGCCGAGGTCGGTTCCCCCCCAGGGATGAAAGTGCGTCCATGTCGGGTCAGCGGTTCCGGTGACGTCTAATGCTGGAGGACGTTCTTCGTCCAGTCGGCCTCGATCGTCGTGGCCCACTTCGCCTGGAGCTCGGGGTTGCTGTTCTTGACGAGGACGTCGAGGGGCGCAACCTCCGGCGGGAATGCGTAGTTCTTGAACGGGGCCTGCTGGTCAGTCGGGAGCTTGCTCACATCGATCGCCGGATAGCCGAGCGAGCCTGCGGCGATCGCCTTGAGTTGCGCGTCGGCTGACAGCAGGATGTTCGCGACGACCTTTGCGGCCGCCTTGTGCGGGGAGTTGTAGGGGATGGCCACGTAGCTGACGTCGCCGACCATGCCCGAGTCGAATACGAACTCGCGGGTTGTCGCCGGCCAGGTCCCCTTTTGGACGAAGCCCGCGGTCTCAGTTGGCCCATAGGTCATGTCCATGTAGACCTCGCCGTTCGCGTAGAGCTGGTCAACGGCCTCGATGCTCTGCGGGTAGGTCGTACCCTGGCGCCAAAGGCTCGGCTCGATGTCGTTGAACAGGCTCCACAGCTTCGGCGCGACTGCGTCGTACTTCGTCTGGTCGAAGTTGCCGAGAAGGTCCTGGTAGCCGCCGTTGACGTAGTAGAACATCTGCCGTGCGAACACCGAGCCGGTGAAGTCGGGCATCGCCGGGTAGGTGAACTTGCCCGGGTTCGCCTTGATCCAGGCGATCAGGCTCGCCGCATCGGTCGGTGGCGTCGGCACCTTCGCCGAGTCGTAGATCATCGCGAACTGGGCGAGGGTCCACGGCGACTCGCAGTTGTCGACCGAGATCCCGAAGTCGTTGGCAACCGTCGGGTTGGTCCAATCGACGTACTGATCATTCGGCAGGTCGTGAACCCAGCCGCAGTAGAGTGCGCTCGCCTGCTTCATCGTCGTGAAGTTCTCGCCGTTGATCCAGATCATGTCGACCGACCCGTTGTCATTCTTGCCAGCCGACTTCTCACCGAGGACCTTGTTGACGGCGTCGACCGTGTCGCCGACCGTCACCTCGTTGACCGTGATGCCGAACGGCTTGGCCTGGTCGTTGACGTAGCCGGTGACGTACTTGTTGATGAGGTCGTCGCCGCCCCACATGTACCAGTTCACGGTCTGGCCCTTCGCCTCGGCGAGGACAGGGTCCCAGGTGTTCGCCGTCGCTGACGGCAGTACCGTCGCCGCAGGTGATGACGTGCTCACGGCGCCCGTGGTCGCGGTCGATGGTGCTGGCGGAGCCGCGCTCGAGCACGCGGACAGGACGACGATGAGACCCGCCAGGACTGTGCCGTAGCGGCTCCTCTCCCGATTCATGTTCACGTCTCCTCCTGGGTAATCTGTCTGCAACCGTTGCCCATGCCGTCGAGTCGGAGCACTCGATGGCGAAATCGCTGGTGCCCTCTGCTCCGATCCTGGATTCAGCGGCGTTCTGTGTGTGATCGGGTCACCTCCCACCTCGCCGCCATGGCGACCCCTCTGAAACCGCAATCGACCGCAACCCCGCGAGACGCTCAGAGGACGCCCGGATCGCGTCCGGCACCTCAGCGACGCCCCCCCATATCGCGCGGCCGGCCAGAAAGCCCGAGGCTCCCGCCCGGCAGGCGATCGTCAGGAGCTCCTGGAATTCGCCGTATTCCCGCCCCTCTGACAGAAGTGCCCATGGAGCGGGACTGAGATCGTCGGCCGCTGCGCAGGCGTCGGCCCAAGACTCACGAGACCGGTTCTCCGTCGTATCGCACGGAAACTGGATCTTGAGGACGTCTGCGCCGAGGCTGCCGAACCGTCTGATTCCTTCGAGCACGTGGCGGCGAACCTCATCGCCCCCTCGGCCATTGGCGAGGGGCTCGCAGAAGAGCGGAAGCTCGGCGCGCTCGCACTCCCGCACCGTCTCTCGAACGAATGCCTCCGCCACGGACGTGTCCTCGTCCGGATCGAAGGAGAACGAGATCTTCACGGCATCCGCGCCCAGGCGGGCCGCCCGCTCCACCGTCCATCCGGGCAACAGGCGCGGCGATACGGCGGCCGCTGCGTAGTCGCCGTCCTCGATGCCCACGATCAGCCCGGCGGCGAGCGACGGTGACTCCGCCCCTATCCGGCTCGTCGCGAGAGCTGGGTCGACCAGGATGGCGCTCGCGTCGATTGCAAGGCCCTCCATCAGCCGTACCTTGAGTTCGCGTATCTCGTCGGCGGTGATCGAATCGGGGTCGTCGGGGCGGAGCGTCGTCGCGAACGACCGAACGTGGTCGAGGGCCAGGATCGCGAACTGCCCACTATCTGTGGCCAGCCGGTCGAGCCGACGGGCTCGACCGTTTCCCGACGCCCCGAGGACGCCCTCAGCCCCCGGCATCGCCCCATGGTCAACGGCGTCCGCCCACGAGCGGAACATGTGGGCAATCGCTACGGCGCCGGGATCCAGCGTGCCGACGGCTCCCGTCGCGGCATACCGGGCTCTACCCGTCATCGCCCGCATGTCGGCGGTAGACGCTGCTCCCCGGTCCGCGGCCGCCGCGGCAGCCGTCAGCACCGAGATGGCGTCGCCCGTGGTCGCGACGGTCGAGCGCGCGGCATCGGTGGCAGGCTGCAGCGCATCGAGCAACGTCTTGTCACCCGGCTTCGAGCGCCCGATCTCCCCGACACGACGAGAGGCGAGCTCGAGCCCATCGACGAGGTCCGATATTTCGGGCGCGATTGCGGCGTCGAGCCGGCCGCCGATGGTCGCGAACAATGCCCCGAAGAGCACGCCGGCGGACCCGCTCCCGCTTTCGTTGAAGGCGCGTCCGACCAGCATGAACACCTCGGCCGCGCTCTGTGGGCCAGCTGCCGCGATGCGAGCGTCTGCGTCGGCGAAGGCGGCAGCCATGTTGACTCCGTGATCGCCGTCCCCGGCCACCGCATCGAGTCGAGACAGCTCGTCCGCCGCGTTCGCGAGTCGCTGGGAGGTGGCATGGATCATCCGAATGGCCATGTCTGCACCGAGCCCACTCACGACCCGGATCCGATGCTGACGAAGCCGGCGCCATGGGCAGGTGCGTCGTACAACGCCTCGAGCTCGAGGTCGAGGGCTGAAATCGCGAACGAGAAGCCTGCCTGGTCGAGGGTCGTCGCATAGCTGCCGATCCACGATCGGCCGGCGTCGATCCCGCGCTCGCGCAGTGCGTTGACGGCTCCGCGATACAGGATCGAGAGCTCCATGAGCGTCAGCGAGCCTGAGTTATTGATCAGGAGACCGACACGCGCCCCGGCCCCTATGCCGGCGTCGTCGACGAGGCGTCCGACCAGGAGAGCCGAGATGTCGTCCGCCGACACGTCGGCACCGAGCAGCGTTCCGGCTTCGCCATGGACGCCCATGCCGATGGAGAGATCGGTCTCGCTTGCCACTCCGAGGGGCTGATCGCTGACGGGGTGGATCACCGTCCCGATCGCGGCGGCGATCGACCTCGTACCGTCGCGCACGCGCAGCGCCATCGCGGCGCAGTCAGCCAGTCCCGCACCCCGCTCCGCGAGCGCTCCGACGATCTTCCAGACGAAGAAGAGCCCGGCCCCACCTCGCCGCTCCTCAGCGCGTTCGCTGGGGGCCGACGCGATGTCGTCGTACAGGACGACCATCGCCACGTTCAGGCCGAGGCCCTCGGCGTCGGCCATCGCCACCGAGGCGTTCATGATGTCGCCGGCGTGGCTCGAAACGAGCAGGAGGACCCCGGCCCCGCGGTCCGCCTCCCGAACGCCCGCCAGGATGCGGCCAGGTCCGGGCGATGAGAAGACCGGCCCCGGGACATTCACGTCGAGGAGTCCCTGGCCGACCCAGCCGATCATCGCGGGCTCGTGTCCCGAACCGTTTGCAACAACCAAGCCGACGAGCCCGTCTGCCTTTGGCTTCGCGCGGATCACCATGCCATCGGACAACGCGATGACATTTGCATTCGCGGCCGTGTAGCCCTCGAGCATCTCGGCGACCACTGCCGTTCGATCGTTGAAGAATCGGCGGGTCCTGGCCGTCATGCGATGGACCGCCTGATGAACGCCGCGGCGTCGCGGGCCTCGAGATCGACGTCATCGGCGAGGGGTCGCCACGCGTACGTCGAGCGGCCTGTTTCCACCGCAGGGTTCGGGAAAGTCTCGAAGACAACCCAACGGTCATACCCGATCGAGTCGAGAGCCGCACGAAATGCCGCCCAGTCGATGTGGCCGAACTGCGGGGCTCGACGGTTGTTGGCCGCGACCTGGACGTGGCCGAGTCGACCTGTGGCCTGCCTGACAGCCGCCGCGAGATCGTCCTCTTCCATGTTCATGTGGAACGTATCGACCTCCACCTTCACCGACTGGTGGTCGATTGCGTCGATGAAGACTAAGCAGTCGGCGACGGTGTTGAACAGCGAGGTCTCGAACCGATTGACGACCTCGAGACAGATGTCGACGCCCAGATCGGCTGCATCTTCGGCGACCGCGTGCAGGCACTCCGCCGAGCGCTTCCGGTTGTCATTGAGATCGCCGTCTGGAAAGAACATCCATGGGGCGTACGTGACACCGCCAAGCACAGGGCTCCGGAGCTCCGCCGCTGCGTCGAGGCAGCGGCGAAGGTGCAGCTTGCCAGCCTCCCGAACCTCGGCGACAGGGCTCGAAATGTCGAGCTCACGTGTCAACCCGGTGCTGCAAACGATCTCAATCTCGGCCGCAGCTGCGGCACGCGAAATCTTCTTCGTATCGATATCCCGCCCTGCGACGAAGGAGATCTCGGCTCCGTCGTAACCCGCGTCCGCAACCCTGCTGAACACGGCTGTCTGGTCGTCGGACCAGCGGTCGAGGAAGTAGAAGACCTCGATGCCGATCGATCGCTTCATCGGCCAGTGGACCGACGCGTGCTCACGCGCCCAGTTCCAGAAGTCGCTCGGCCGTGGACACATCGGTGATGAGGACGTTCGCGAACTTCCCTCGGATCGCCCCCCTGATCGCCAATACCTTATCTTCGCCCCCGGCCACGATGGCGCTGCTGGGGCATTGCTTCATATCGTCCAGCCTCAGGCCGACGTGAAGCTCATCGGTCGGCCACGAGACGGGTTCGCCATTCGCGTCGAAGAAGTGGCCGAGGGCGTCCCCGACGGCGCCCGCCTGCTGCAGCCGGGTCAGGTCTCCCTCCGTGAGCGTCCCGTGCCGGAACAACAGGGCATCGCTCGTCACGGAGCCCACGCTCTGGATCATCAAGCCGGCCTGCCGGGCAACGTCGAGCGATGCACTGACCGAGGGCTCGGCAATCAGTGCATCGCGGATCGCCGGCGTGGACACGAAGGTCGGCGCCGAAATGATTTCGGCGCGACCACCGGCGGCCTCGGCAAGTCGACTCGTCACGTCGTAGGCAGCGAAACCGGCGCTCGGTGAGACACCCACGCCCTCGAGGGTCACGAAGCGGCAACTGACCGCCCGCGGAACGGAGAATGCCTCCGGGATCAACGCGACCGTGCGACCCAGCCCGAGGCCGATGACCAGACCATCGACAAGTCGATCGGCGAGCCAATCGGCCGCGGCTGCCGCGAGAACGGTTCGAAGCCCTTGTTCGGGCGTCGGGTCGGAGACGATTCTGGCGTCCTGCAGCCCAAAGGTGGACTCCAACCGCCCGAGCAGGTCAGCGTGGGGCTCGTCCGGTCCGACGATGTCGATGTGAACCACGCCCGACTTGATCGCCAGGCTGATCAGACGATTCACCTTCATCCGCGAGAGCCCGAGCTGCTGGCCGATCTGCTCCTGCGTCAACCCTGATTCGTAGTAGAGGCGTGCGACGCGCGCGCACAGCCGATGCTCCGCGAGCGGGAGGTCGACTCTGCGGTTTGGAGGCGGAGTGATCATTTGCACAGCACCCGGTAGAAAGATCAATGAACCGTAGCAGGCTCGCTCAGTGAGAGTCAAGCAGTCCAGGAGCGGTTGCCGCGATTTAAGAGCTCGCTCGCAGGTGGAGTTGCGGAGGAATGGAAAAACACATTTGACGGACCCGCGTGCCGACGCATCCCACCCTCGAATCAGCCCGCCCTGCGGGCATCCTTCGCACTGCGCCGACCGGAAACGGACGAGCCGACCATGAGTCGCTCGGCTGAGAGAGTGGATGATTCGGAATTTCAGCTAGCCGTAGCGCCCGCGACATTTGATCGTGGTCGCCTGGATCGCCAAAAAGGCAATTGGCAGCACGAATCGCGAGGAAAGTTGATGACCACTAACCTCTCGCGGCGAGCATGAATTCCTTGATTGCCTGTGGGTCGAGCGGCATATCCGTCCGTCCGGATTGGCGCAGACAAGTCCCCACGATGACCCCGTCCGACGCCGCGAGTGCCGCGCTGATGGTCTCAGTCGATGTCCGCCCGCCGACGAGAACAGGAACCGAGGTGGCAGATCGAACACGCTCGACGGCGACGACGCTGTCTTCAACCGTGGGGTCCGTGACAATCAGGCGGTCGGCCATCCCGAAGCGGGAGGTGAGGTCGGCGAGGTTCTCGAGACTGGTCCCAGCCAAAGGCCAGCTCGTCAACTCATAGAGATCGGCCCAGATCTCGACGCCCGAGGCGTATTCGCGGCGGATATCGAGGGCCATCTCGGACACGCCCTCGATAACACCCTCGACGCCGATCACGGCGCCGACGAGGACCTTGATCCGCACGAATGAGGCCTCGCAGCTCACGGCGATGGCGAGGGCTGCCTCGGCATCATTCTTGTGGACGTTGATCCCAACCTCGATCGAGGTGGCGCCCGTGACGGCGCTCGCGATTGCGCCCATCGCCGCGATGGTGCCGGCCCGCGCGCGAACGCGGGCTGGCCGATCGTGCGTGTTCTGGAGCATGACGCCATGGAAGCCGGCGTCGGCGAGCGTTCGGGCCTCGCTAGCAGCCTGGCGCGCGATGTCGGACACCGGGCGACCGTCGTAGTTGGCCGCGCCCGGAAGGGGCGGCAAATGCACCATCGCGACGAGCGGCTTGTCAATGCCCGAGAAGGCACCCATCGGTCAGGCTCGGCTCGGGCGGGCGAGGTAGATGTCCTCGTCGACCGTCTGCATCCGGTGAGCCAGATCGATTCCAAACGGCTGGTGATGGCCCATTCGCGCGTACGTAAGCGCCGCTGTCGCCATCGGCACCCAGGCCACGAGCGGGCGCAACGCCTCGGCGATCGGCGCGATAGCCCAATGATGTTCATTGGCCAAACCGAGCGGCTCGGCCCCGATCGTGATCAAGCGGCCACCGACTTTGACGACCGAGGTGGCAACACGACGAGCTCGCTCGAGCACCCGCTCGGTCGACGCGTGAACGAAGACGGACGTGCCAGGTTTTGTCGTGAAGTACTGCTCGTGCGCCCACTCCTCGAGGTCTTGGGCCACTCCTACGGTCGACGCTGCCTCGATGAACTTGGCCACGCCATACCACGCTATGCCGAGATCGGGCCCGCTGCCGAGCGAGAAGAAGGGCGGGGTCAGGGCGCCGGCTTCGGTGCCCGCGTCAAGGACCGGTAAGGCGAAGGCGTCGACCGCATCAAGCGCCGCGACGACGTCGGCGTCGCGGAACACAGCGGATCGACTCCGTTCGCCGAGCTCCGCGGCGATCGCGGTGAGACCGAGCATCGATCCTAGGAAATTGGCCGTGCCCGGGACAGGGCCCGGCGTTCCGCGTATCCCCGTCGGAATCGCAATGTCCGCCGCGCCAGCGAGATCACTGTCAGAGAAGGCGCTGATCGCCACCGCCGTGCCCCCGCGCTCGTGATGCTCGCGCACGGCTTCGATGGTTCGTTCGACCTTGCCGGAGACGGAGATCGCAACCAGGAGCGCGTGCTCATCGGCAAGCCTGCTCGGATAGGTCACCGCCTCCATCGCCGGAACGGCGAGTACTGGGACTTGGGCCGCGTCCTCCATCATTCCGCGCAGAGCTAAGGCCGCGTAATAGGAGTCGCCACAGCCCGTGAGGATGATCGCGCGCCAGTTGTGCTCCGTGATTGCCATGGCGGCAGCTCGCATCGAAGGCCAGACACCCTGACCTGCCGACCCCGCCAGCCGGAGTTCCTCGGCCATGCGGGCAAGGATGGCGTCGCGCTCGATTGCCACGCCCTCGGCGTTCACCGATCCGTTCCGTACTTGGCCGGCTTGCCTCATCGTTGCAAACTCCATCGCTCTGGGCGCGGTGCCTCGCCGCGCAATCGTTTCGCACGTTCCGCCGCACGCGCTTGACTGTCACCAACCAACGCATGAGCCGCGCCGTAGTCCTCGATGACGACGGACGCTGCGGCGGCCCCCCACGCCATCGCCGTCCGAAGGTCAGCGCCGTCCGCGATCACGGCACAGAAAGCCCCGCAGTACGCGTCGCCGGCGCCCGTTGGATCCACCACCGTGGTTGCGACCGCCGGCACCCAACACACCCCGTCGTCATCAACGCCGATGGAACCGTCTGCCCCCAGCTTGACTACGACGCGAGCGACGCCTGCCTTGTGCAGCTCGACGACGATCGCCTCGAGATCGCCTGGCCAGAGCCGTTCGACCTCATCGCGGCTGGGCAGAAACGCAGACGCCCTGCGGGCCAGATCGATCAACTCACCCGCACCTGGTTCGATCTGGTCGGGGATGATCACCGTGTCGATCGTCGTCACGACAGCACGCTCGCGGCTTGCATCCAGGAGGGACCGCTGACTTGCTGGCGGGATCCCGCAGATATGAACGGCCGAGTCGCTCATATCGTCTGGCAGCTGGGCCGGTATCGGGTCGAGTCGGTCATTGCGGCCGGATCCCGGCAGATAGCTGATGCGCCGCGACGGCCGGCTCTCGTCGAGGAGAACCCGGAACGACGAGCCCGCCGATAACCGCACATGGGTCGTGTCGATCCCGGCGCGTTTGAGTTGCTCAAGGAGCTCATCTGGGTAATCGTCGCCGATGACGGCCACGACGCTTGCATCCGCCCCCGCGAGGTGCGCTCCTACAGCGGCGTACGCCGCGTTCCCACCCAGGGCAGGGCCATGGCGGGTTGATGAGGTCTGCAGCCAGTCGATGGTCAGGCCGCCAACGGACAGGACGTTGACCATCAGAGGACCCCGTAGCCAAGGACCCGAACGGCCAACGCGACGCAGCAGATCAGCCCGATTACCGAGAGCGCGACGTAGTCGTGGGTGTCGAATCGGAGTTCGCGATAGAACGTTCGCGGCCGGTTGATGCTGAATGCCTTGGCCTCAACAGCCAGGACGAGCTGCTGGGCGATCCGGATCGAGGTGATCATGAGCGGGCCAAGGATCCGCGCGTAGCTCTTCATTCGCCGCAGCGGCGATCCTCGGCTCGGATCGAGCCCCCGCGAACGCTGGGCCTCGACGATCGACTGCCCAACGCCAACGATCGTCGGCAGGAATCGGAGGGCTGTCGCAAGGGCGAACGACGCCTTGTACGGAAGGCCGAGTCGACGCAACCCGGCGATGAAATCCGGCTGTGTCGTCGTCAGGAAGAGTGCAATCGGGGCGACGACCATGTCGAGGATACGGAAGGCCATGCCGCCGCCGTAGAAGAGGCCGCCCTCCGTGATCTTGAAACCGAGGATCGTTGTGATCACCGGCCCCTTCTGGTAGATAAGCGGCCAAAGAATGAGCGCGATCGCCACCAGAATCGCGAGCGATCGCAACATGAGGGCGACGCGGCGCATCGGAACGTGACCCGCGACGATGAGCCCCAGCACACCCAGGAAGACGGGGGCCAGGAACCGCGGGTCCGTGAACAGGATGCTCAGGAAAAAGATCGCAAACACGCCGATCAGCTTGACCCTCGGATCGAGCCGATAGAGGAAACTGCTGCCCGGCTCGTAGAGGCGGAATGACTGGGTCATGAGAGGTCTCCGGCCGCGACAGTCGAGCGCGACAAGAGTGCCCGGCGCGCTTCGTCTACTGTCAATGGCTGACCATCAAAGAGGTCGGGCCTGCGGCGCGTGATCTGGAATGCTTGCGGGACTCGAAGGTCCGCCTCTCGCAGGGCGTCGTCGTCGCTGAACACCCCGGCCGGAGTCCCGTCGACCACTATTCGCCCACCGGCCATGACGATCGCGCGTTCGGCGAATTCCGCGACGATGTTCATGTCGTGGGTAATGATCACAATCGTTCGGCCGCTGGCGTGCAGCTCGCGCATGAGCCGCATCATCGCCGCGCCGCCCTGCCAGTCCAGCCCCGTCGTCGGCTCGTCCACGATGAGGATCCGGGGCTCCATCGCGAGGACCGAGGCGACCGCCAGCTTCTGCCGCTGACCTCGCCCGAGACTGAAGGGATAGCGCTCGGCTTCGTCGCGCAGGTTGACGAGGTCGAGCAGGCGTCCGGTGCGCGCGACCACCTCCTCGGCTGACACCCCAAGGTTCCGCGGACCGAACTCGATCTCCTCGGCTACCGTCGTCGCGAAGATCTGGTGGTCCGGGTTCTGGTAGCAGTAGCCAATCGTCGATGCCAAGTCGGCCGTTTGCCTCTCAGCGATCTCCTGGCCATCCACGAGGATCCGCCCTCGCCCCGGCCGCAGCAGGCCGTTGAAATGCTTCGCGAGAGTTGTCTTGCCCGACCCGTTCTGACCGACGAGCGCGACGAATTGGCCGGCGCCAATCTCGACGTCGACTCCGCGTAGCGCCGGTTCGCGACCCGGATAGCTGAACCACACCCCCTCGGCCCGAAGGTCCGCCCCGGCAATCATCGAGGAAACGCCTCGAGGAGCTCGTCAGGAGTCACGAAGGCGCGGTCCGTCGGTGCGATCAGCCCGACCTGCTCGGCTGCGAGACCCAGAACGCTCGCATCAGGTGGCCTGACTCCGATTTCGATGAGTCGGTCGACCTTTCGTAGGACGTGGTCGGGGCGATCGTCGAAGACGATGCGTCCCGCCTCGAGGATGATCAACCGGTCGACCGCCGCCGCGAGATCGTCGAGCGCATGCTCAACGACGACCACCGCGTAGTCGCCGGTCGACGCGAGTCGACCAATGAGCTCGAAGATCTCTGCCCGTCCGTGGGGATCGAGCTCGGAGGTCGGCTCGTCCAGAATGAGAAGCCGAGGCCGCATCACAAGGGCAGCGGCGATCGCCACCCGCTGCTTCTGGCCACCGGACAGGGCATACGGAAACGCCTCTCTCAGGTGGCCCAGCCTGACAAAGTCCAGAGATTCGTCGATTCGTCGCCGGATCTCATCGCGGCGTACGCCCAGGTTCTCCGCCCCGAAGGCGAGATCTTCCTCCACGGTCATGCCGACGATCTGGGATTCGGGATCCTGAAACGTGACAGCCACGAGGGCCCGGTCGGCATCGAGGGGCGTGAGCAATTCACCAAGACTGCTCGATGCCGACTCTCGTCCGCCAATGCGGACCGATCCCGCGAGGACGCCGCCCGTGGCATGTGGGACGAGCCCAACGAGTGCCATGCAAAGGGTCGTCTTGCCGGCCCCAGTGGGACCGGCAAGTCCAATGACCTCGCCGTCGTCGATGGTGAGCGAGACCCCATCGAGCGCCGACTCGGTCGTGTCGCGATAGCGAAACCCTACGTCGCTTAGTTCCGCCAGCCTCAAGGTCGGGCGTACGTACTGCTGGGCTGGGCGGCATTGCCGAGATCGTCGACTCGCAGATCCGCGTCGGCATTCTCCGAGTCAGCCCAATACATGTTCCAACGCTTCACGTATGGATACAGAACCTTCAACAGGATGAACCCAAGGATCCATGGCGTGATCAAGCCGTTGAGCCAGATGTTCCCGAAGACGGCCGTCCAGGCGACGACTTCTGGAATGATCCCGAGGACTGCCAGCCACCACGGGATGTAGAAGGCGATGACGAACGCGCCGGCGACGACCGCCCACAGGTAGTTGGCAATGTCACCCGTCGAGCTCAGGTCGGCCCGGCGTGCCGAGTACACGATTCGGTACGGCACGTACGCGCTCATGAAGTTGCCAATGAAGCCGGCGACCGAGCCGAGCGTCAGGGTCCCGGCGAAGATGTCGCCGATGAAGTTGCCGACCGCCGAGCCAAGTGCTCCCGGCAAGCCGAACAGGATGCCGAAGACGGTCGTAAAGGCCTGGGCGGGGCGCAGATAGGCAATTCCCGGCACGAACACGACACCGGCGAAGATCGCGAGGCCGCCGCCAAACAGGGCGGCGACGATTGCCACCTTGATGAGCGCCATCGCATCCCATTTCGTTGTGTGCCGGCGAATGAACGGCGCCCTGAGGTACGGCCGGAAGCCGGCCAACTCCATGATGAAGACGATCGTGGCGACGATGAACACGATGGCCCCGATAACGTTCATCGTGCCAAGGCCGAGCGCGTTGACGACCGCGTTGACCTGATCCATGAACATCTGTGTGACCTCCTACCGCCCCACTACCTAGCGCTTCGTCACTCGTCGGCCAGCGCCGACCAAGAGAGCAATCCCGCCGACGATGATCAATAGCCCGATGAGGTTGGCGATGCCGAGGTTGAACTCCACAGGTGCCTCCAACTGACGTCCGGTCTTGCTCAAATCTCCTGCCGCAGCGTGACGCGGTCACCCCGGAACGTGACCTTCACGACTTCGAGCGGACGGCCGTCCTGGGTGGACAGCCGGATATTCAGGAGCAGCATCGGCGTGCCAGGCGAAACACCCAGCACGAGGGCTTCGTATTCCGTCGCGAGCGACGACTCGAGGGTCTCTTGGGCATGGCCGATCCCGATTCGATGGCGCGTTGCGAGAACCTCATACAGGGAGCGTTGTTCGAGCTCGTCCTGCTGGAGGTTCGGCGCGAGATTCATCGGAACGTAGCTCTGGTGAAGCGCGACCACGACGTCATCGACAGTCCGAAGTCGTTCGATCAGGTAGACCAGCTGCGTACCAGGGATCTGGAGACGCGCCGCGACCGGGGCGGGCGGCACCATCCGCTCGAAACGGAGAAGTCGACTCGCGGGCGAGGCGCCGGCCTCCAGCGCCTGCGCACTGAATCCCCGGAGCGTCAAGGCCTCAAAGACCGTCTTCGGTTCGGCAACAAAGGTGCCTCGTCGGGGTTCCTTGCGGAGGATCCCCTCGGCGACGAGACGATCGAGCGCCTTGCGGGTAGTTGCGCGGCTAAGACCGAACTCGGTGCTCAGATCACGCTCCGAAGGGATCGTCGACCCGGGCGACCAGTCACCGGCCTCTATCCGCTCCCGGACGAGCTCCTCGAATCGGGAATAGAGCGGTTGGCCGGGGACGCGAGCGAGTGCCGATCGACGCATCAGGTCGCCAGTATCTGGTGCGTACCAGATGCGTGTCAATAGAGATACCAGAAACATGTCCTACCGCGGCGCCCGAAGAAATCGACAGAAGACATCCCAGGTGCTGATCTGTTCGAGCCCGGTGCTGTGAAGTATGTCCGGCTGGAGCGCAGTAAGCCGGAGCTGGTCGCAGTAGAATGGCCGTCGCGCGCTCAGGGGGACGCTGTTTCTGGGCGTGAACCCGAGCGGGAGTAACTCAGCTGGCAGAGTGTCTGCTTCCCAAGCAGAATGTCGCGGGTTCGAATCCCGTCTCCCGCTCCACCTCTATCTCGGCA
>Ga0209488_10000988_pt1 | contig 24147 bp, 34 predicted proteins | sample Rivendell_Oct201_8_FD_188349 | JGI IMG/M metagenome (GOLD analysis project Ga0209488, IMG submission 188349) | Vadose zone soil microbial communities from the Eel River Critical Zone Observatory, Northern California, USA -... | ecosystem: Environmental > Terrestrial > Soil > Vadose zone >...
CGTTCTGACGCCGCCGCCAGTGGCTCCGCGTCGCCGCGCCTTCAAGTTTCCCTCCCCTCCCGTCGACGTTGCGTCGGCTTGAATGCCGGAATTGACCACGAAATCCCGCAACATTTTGTCCAGCGACGTGCTCACGTTCTGCCGCGGAAGCCACGCCGGATGCGAAAAGCGGCGCGGCGCGCGGAGCAGCACATGCGTCTGCGTCGGAGCTGCGAAACGGTCAAAGTTGAAATTTTTTGCATGGAGCCATTAGTGAGGGGAGGGATTAAAACGGGCAGCATGTGCGCACCTAGTTCCGCTGCCATCCCGTCGCCTTCTGCGTGCGCGTTCACGAGGGTGCGAGCGAGCAGACGTTCCGCCGCCCGCAACACCTGCTGCTCTTCGGTGCGCGTACGCGCGGGTGGCGGAACCAAGTAAGGCCGGGATAATCCGGGAGAGGGCAATAATTGGAGCGGCTGCCTGATAGACGTCGCGGGAGGCGGCGAAGGGTGCGAGGGTTTTTCGGACGAGGGAGATTGAGAGCGCGACGAGGGGGGTTCGGAGGCGGGCGGGGAGCTCGGTGGTTCTTCGGCGTCTTCTCCAACATCACCATTGTCTACGTGTTCTTCTGCCTCTACATCTCCACGCCTCGACGAGGCGTCTCCTTCGCTACCGTCGTCGCTGCTACAATCGTCCTCGTCCTCATCGTCTTCATACAAGCCGTCGGACGGTATTCGAGCCTCCTCGAAGTCATCCCGTTCACCCCAAATCTTCACCTCCAGACCTTCCATAGCGAGCACGACCCGCGCCCTGGGCATGCCGATCGAGGGGCCGAGCACCAGCGCAATGTACACTGTATCGGTGCTCCGATGTGCAGGGTTCCGCGCGAGAGCGGTAGAGAGCGCCGTGAAAGTGGTATGGAGATGCGAGGTCAGCTCGTCAAAAGCGTTGATCATGTCCGAGCGCTTCCGGACCGCGCGCGATGCGGACGACCCGCCAGGGATGCGCCCTAGTTGTGCAACAGGGCTACACGCATCGAAAAAGAAAGTTAGCTAGCTATTGGGCGTGCCAAGAGAACAGAAATGGGACGCGCACAAGGGGACTTGACTCTTGAGGAAAAGGACGTGACCCAGGAGTGCCACTGCGAGGGTTGCTGCCATGTCCTCGCGGATCGCGGGCATCTCCAACGTCACACAAGGTATCTTGAGGGTATGACCCCGCTCTAATGGTATATCCAATTGCTGCGTGACGACGTCCTGTTCAGGCGAAGCGTTTTGATACGTGATATTTGAAGAGGCATGAGAGGGAAACGGAGAGGCTACGTCCGGGGGAGGAGGAAGATAGGACGGTGTCAACGTAGGCATCTTCTCTGTGGTGATGGTTGGGTCAATGGCGGACAAGACGTTGTGCTCGTGTCCTCCTCGCGTTGTACTCTTGACAAGCCATAACGTGAACGTGTCAATCCAGAAGCAGTGGTAGTAGGTAGTAGTACTATGTACTCAGTACTGCACACATCAGGGATCAAAATCCGATGATCCTGATCTAACTAGCTCTTCCCCATCTTCCCATTCAGCAGGTTTCACCCGTCGCCCGCGCTCTTGCCAGTCAACCCAGTCCCGTCGACCTGCCCAAACGGCCAGGCCAAGAACAATCACGCAAGCCCATAAATTCAGGTATAGTGTTTGAACATAACATTCCCGCCCGGCTAGACATTGACGTTCGCTGGATGTCGGTAGCACATTGGGGCTAGGTTCCTCTGGTGGTGCGTGTGCGTCGAGGTTGCGCCCGAAGGCAATCGAAAAAACATTTCCGCCCAATACTGGGAACACTGATAATATTCCCCAATTTTCGGAGAAGTGAGCTGCGCGTCGTTTAAGCACACCACGGGGTAATAAGAAGAAAATATTCCTACGCACCAAGACCGAACCACTCGATGGATATTGTCGGTAGCAAACCAAACCAACAACCATAACCAAGTCCTAGCAGCACACTTGCCATCCAAAGGTGGTGTACATCGCCAATTACCATGAGCGATAATTGTGAGAGGATAAACAAGGCGGCCACGAGCGGCAAGCAGAATGAACGTGGGACGCGGAAACGCGACTTGGCCGTGTCCGCGACGATCCCGATGACAACACGACCAGAGAAATTCGCCAGGCTTAAAACGGACACCTGCGCAGCTTGCCAAGCAGATGATTCCGCTTCATCATACGCAGGATTGTCGTGTGCAAAGAGAGTTTGGGCCATAGAGCCTACATTGTTGATATCTGATGTGCAAGTCAACGAAATGATGCAATGATCGCAACGTCCGATGGAGTCTCACACATTAATCCTGTACCAGCCACTTTGACGTGTTAAAACGGTACTCGAGACCAATAAAACAGGGATGCTCACAGAAAGTATGCATGGCGCACAGTATCCAGAAGTCGACCGACTTCCATAGAGTCCACCTGTACAAGTCCACACCCCGTCCCTCGATGATCTTCTCACTCTCACTTGGGGGTGGTTGGGTTGGGTCCAACATGCTACGAGGCCTGCTAAAGGATTGGAAGGTATTTGATGGGGAAAGTTCAACCAAGTCAGACAATGGCGCATGCGAAGCACTGCTATGCCTTCGCGGGACATCATGTTTTAACATAGGTTCGCGAGATTCCCTTTCCTCGTCCTCTTCGGACTGAAATTGGAAGGGTATTGGGCCGGAATCCTGATGTTGGAATTCATTCAGATCGGCGGATGAAGCCAATGGCTGATAGCTGTTCGAGGATCCAACCTCGATGGCGGTTTCCCCACTCGACGGAAGGGGGACGAGCCGCACAAAGAAGAGCCCAGTGATCACAGGAATTGCTGTGCCAAGTCCGAGTACAAGCAAGAAGCCGGATGTGTTGCCTGGGAAGAGAATGTGCGAGATGGAGGAAAAGAAGAACGCGGAGAGACCGAAACCGGACATGACAAAACTGACGGCCATGGCACGCTGGATGAATGTTAGGGCACGTTGAGGGCACAACAAAGATGAGAGGACTGACTAAATGATCTGGGAAATTCTTAGCAGTGGTATTCATGGCAGCGGCCATAGAAGAATTCGCTCCAATGCCAGTGATAAAGCTACACAGGATGAGGATTACCAAGCGTGGTCGGCTTAGCTCTGTCGCATTACCAAGTCCCGCGTCAAATATGCCACGTATTCCAGAATAACCAGAGAGGAGGGATATGAATCCGGCTATAAGCAGCAATCGTGGGCCCCGCGTGTCAGCAATCTTGCCCCAAAACGGGCCGCTCATGTACACCCCGACTAAGATGAAATCAGACAATGCATACGAAGTAACGCAGGAGAAGCGTACCGTTTCCAGCAACAGCGAATACATTCAATATGGTATGTGTTAGATGAAGACGTGCACCCAATTGCGGAAGGTATGCTAAAAATGAGATGTTGTGAGTGTTGTGGATAAGTTCAAATGGACCCTGCTGCAGACGTAGGAAGAGATGGGGACGGTCACAGGAGGCAATGAGGTTGGTAGCATGCAGGATTTAAACCCTCTGCGCGTAGGCGCTGATGAAGGATGGCAAAGAGAAGATCTCTCTGTCACGACCGTGTCTAAACGTGTCTGAACAAAGACTCACCACCGACGACCTACACGCCAAAAAGGACGAAAGGTCAGCAGCGCAAGAAGCAAACAAGAGGATAACATACGTAATTAGAACCAGAACTGAGAGAGACCAATACAGAGAAGAAGAGAGCCGCCAACCGGGCGAAACTGAACAGACCGGGCGCAGTTTTTGGGTCACGCATGACTGGACTGACTGTGAGGGTTAAGGAGGAGGAGGAGGAGGAGGAGGAAACAGAAATGGGAATGCTAGCTGCCGAATGCGGATCCCCGGAGCGGCCCGGTTCTTCTGCTCTGGGCTTGCTTAAACGCACCTTTAATCATGTCGCCCAGGGGATCACGCAGTATCACAGTATCCAACTCAGAACTGTACAAGTTTCACAGACCCAAACTACGCGTACAGGACACACCAAACCCCCTGAAGCGTGAATCCGAGCTGTGTGCCCACATACACGTCGTTCACCCAACTCGATCGAGGATCCCTCATATTACTTTCTCTCTCCAGATGTCTCCGGAACCTCTCAACGCACCGTACAAGACGTCCAGCGCCACCATATCCACGTCCCCATTGCGCCGCGGTACTCGTGGCGCTCTTCGTAGGAAGGGCTGGCGATATATACGTTCTACTTAGCCAGTAACGGACCACGTTTGACTGTCGCGCCATCTCGGAGCTGACGTTGTGCTGACAGGCGAGCCAAAACTCTCAGCTCCTATGCTGGTGACACCGCGCTCCCAGGGGGAAAGGTAGACAATGAGGACAAGACGATTGAAGACACCGCGGTGAGTCCCGACACCTCCCTCTCATAAGTCCGATTCCTGACAGGGTTTGCCTTTAAGAGACGGGAAGCATTCGAGGAGGTCCTGCATTTTTCACACCTTACTCTGCGCCGGCATTTATGCTGACGTCTCGCAGATTGGTCTTCCGCAGGATAAGACCAAACTCCCCTTACTCTGCATCCTCGACCCCTTTCTTACCGGACGCGGGATTCTCGTGACTCCGTGCGCACCTTTCTTCTCCCATAACGCCCTTTTACATCTTATATGTATCGCCTATCACCCACAGCGTGGTCGTACTAATCCTCGACAACACCCTTAAGGTCTGTCCTCCCAAACCAAAAACCATCTCACGACCGAGCATCCATTCACACACAATGCCCTCCTCCTCCGCAGCCAGTACTAAATGCCCCCGAAGTAGACCGCCTCTTCTCTCACCCGCTCGCCTCCTTCCTCTCCACCACGTTCCCCGAGCGCGCCGGACCCCGAGGCCCCTTCTTCGAAGCCGAGGCCCACGCGGAGACCGCCGCCCTCGAACTACAATACCACACATACAGCGACATTCCCTGGCCCTGGCCCTGGCTCTCCCACCCCGCGGGCGTGCACCACCCGACCAACCGCGCCGTGCGCATGCACCGGTTCCTTACCGGCCGCGAGGCAGGCGGCATCAAACCCGTATACGGCCTCACTGCGTGCGTCTTCACCCCTCCTTCTTACTACTCACTGGGCTCATCCCACGTCTTGCCATCGTCGATCAGGGCGATCCTCATCCGGACGGCGACCATCGCGTACGGCCGTCCTCCCGAGTTTCCCGTGCAGGCGCGCGGAGAGCCAGGTCTCAACGACCGTGTCGCGTGGTCGTTGCGTCACCCGGGAAAGAGACTCGAGGAGACTATGCGGAAGGAGGGCTTCGATGCCGAGCACGCCGCGCGCATGTGGGGCAAGTGGGACGGAGGCAGGTGGAGATCCCGACGGCAGGTATCATCTCGATTGTGAGCTCGGGGAAGCTCGGCTATGGCCTGGGTGTCTGTTCGAACAACCCTGGTTGCCCTGCTCTCCTCCTGTCTTAGATATACTGTATGGTTTCGGTAATAAGTAAAGCCGTGATGAATTATTCAACAACCCTTACACGCTGGTGATACATTCGTAAAACTAAAAAGGGGGAAAGGAGGTGTCCACTTGGTAATTACGGTCTGGTATTATAAAGGATAGAAATGACAATGACACCATACAAGACAAGCCAACGGAATGACAGATAGAGAAGGCTGACGCGACAAGGCTGTAGGGAAGCAAGCACACGCGCCCGACATCACAGAACCAGCTGCTCCGCGTAAAACGCCCGCGCTTCGATGAGCAGCTGCATCTCGCGCATCGACCACTGCGACTGGACCTCCTCCTTCACCTTGCTCCTCGCCTCGTGCTGTATCGACTTTACCAGGACGCGGAACGCCGCCGAAATTGGCCGATGATCCGAGATGTCCGGCTCGTACCGCCTGTAGTGCAGCTGCTCCACACGCGTCGCGTCGCGCGCGCGCCACAGCACCCGGTCGCACCACGCCGGGATCCGCCGCTTCTCGGACGTGTCGTACTCGGTGCTGTGCAGGTCGTACTTGTACGTCGGCGGGAACGTAATGGGGCCCTCCATGAACGAGCGCAGGCGGATGTTGGTCTTCATCTCTTTCGACAGTTGGTCGTGCACCAGGAGGCTCTTAAACGTGTTTTGCTGGACGGACGATACGACCAAGTCCCTGCGTTGGTCGATTCGGTAGTTCAGGTCGCCGCTCATCTGTACGTGGGTATGTATGTAGTTGGTGTTCAAAGTTGTAATCCAGGCACTCACAAAGACAATCTCGTGGTCGAGGGCCATGGCCCCATCGCCGCCACCAACCAAGGCAAGAGCTTCATCATTTGTTTCTATCCTGGGAAACAGCTTGTCGTGCTCGATGATCGCCGCAGCATCCGCGTTCCGGTCGCGAACCCGTCGGTGTCCAGCAGCTAGGTGGCAATTCAGGAAGCACAGAGAAGTGTCGTCTATCAGAAGTCGGACCGCAACGGCCCCCTGGAAACAAAAAGTGTCATGTTTAAAACGTACAACGAAGACCTGTCAGTGTAGCACATACCTTATTCCCAAATCTACCTTGCACGCCCCGTGAAATTGTATGTGCAGCGCAATCTCTTGTCGCCGCCGATTCCTTGGTCTTGATCATGACACAACTTAACAATCCAACAAGCTCTTTGGTATAAAGAAGCTTGTACCGCTCGTCTGGTAATGCAAACGTTACTGCGCCCACTAGCTTGTCTGCCCATCGCCGGTGCTCCGCATGTAACGAAGTCGACGCGCCTTCTAACCCCTTCTTCTTCTTGAGGAATTTTGCGACGTTCGCCTTGTCGAGTGGCACGACCTCCTGGAGACCAAATACGATGATGTCGGGAGAGTCAACGCTATTCAGAGCATCATACAGGAAGGACGAATTCTCCTTGCTCCCAGACAGTTGTTCAGTCTTGCTAGCGCCAATATTCCATGAAACGAAAAGTATAGTTATGTTACGGAATTGACTAAAGCTTTTCTCTAGCTTGAAAAGTTCAATGTCTGTGGGTAACAGAGAGAAGACTTGAGTATTCGTGGAGACCGAAGTGCCCAAAATTCCCACCTTGCCAGTCTGCTCCCAAAAGGCCGTCCCAACACTTGACATGGTCATCTCTGCCGACGCTATAAACGCACAGCCTGCCAATCTTGTCGATGCTGTAGGGATCTACAGCAATCTTCTGCAACGGCAGCACGGACTGGCCATTCACGTGAGCGACCCAGTTATTGGTCATTACCCAAGGGCGGGACTCGACGCTGTACGCCGCGATGGTACCGTTCCTTCCACCCGCCCACAATCGGTCATTGATTCCCTCAAGACATAGGACATCCGAATTCGAGATGCGCATGACCTCCTCGCACACAGGAACGCCATCTTCCGTCGCGATCGACCAGATTGTGACAAACCCGCCTTCGTGCCCGAGGTAGACACGGTTTGGGTGCGACGGTAGGATTGTGCCCGACGTGACCATGCCAACATGTTCCGAAGGTAATACAGAGCGTGGCACCGATCCCGGAGTTAGAACATCATAGATGCGCACAGCTGGCCCTCGTGCACCTGGAGCCGTCGCTTCGCGTGCGGACGTCCACAACTTGCCGCCAAGCATGCCCACGAATCCCTGGCGATCAGAAATCCGAGAAGTGTGAACCTGAGCAGATGCAAGGCGAAGGTCTTCTTCAGCAGGTCCGGGCGACCAAATGGTGACCTTTCCACCGTCATCAAGCGAAATGATGTCATCCCCATGGCGGATGATACGCGTGATGGCAGAAAAGTGAATGGATAGTCTCGTACCCGTAAGCTGACCAGTTACCACGTCGAGCTCGTACATGTTGCCCTCTTTCGTACCAATCCAGAAATAGCGACCTTGATCCTGAACTGCCTTTGCGGGGCGGAACTCGAGGCTAGTAGCCTTCAGTTCCTTGACCCCCACATCTTTTCCATCAAGCGTTAATATCGGACTCTCGGACAAGCTGAGATCATAGACCCTGACATGGTGAACTGAGGCGGTAACATATACGTGACCAGCCGCACAGATGATCGCTGAGTGTGTTTGTGTCTGAATCTGAACAGAGTCGTATTTGTGACAACTAAGGACTGGAGGTCGTCGGGACGAACGGCTAGTGTCCGGCATTGCATTCGCCTGTTTGCTTCTGGGGTCCTCTTCTTCGGCAGACTCTTCAGATTCATCATCACTAAGAGAGGGGCGGACAGCAGGTAGCTTGTCGCCAGGAGCGATGGTGCGCGTTGGTGGTGGGGGCATCTTGCTAATCGCAGAACTGTACCTATGGTTCCCTGACCCGGTAGCCCCAGAGAGTATAGAACTTGTGTCGTCATCATCATCGGTATGAATGACCTCGGCCGCCTGACCACCAGGGTCTACGTCGTCTGAGCCAGGCACAGATTGTCTCCCGGGCACGACAGGAGGGTAAGAGGAAGATGCAGATTTTGAATGAGAATGGTAAGCCTGGAACTTCTGATGCTGAGAGGCGATTCGTGATGACGCTGATGAAGGAACAGGATGGGTCGGAGGGGGCATGTGTCCGACTACCTTGCGTGTCATGTGGGGTGAGGAAGAAGTAGGGCTATCAGTGGTTACTCGGCGCAGTGGGAGAGGCGGCGCTGAGACGGGCGACTGTGAAAGCTGCTCAGTGACCAACGGGGTCGAGGGAGACATGAAGCGTCGGGGGACCGGCGGGAGTGGTCCGTTCCCCTCGCTTGCGCTCGGCGTACGGCTTAGAGAATTAGATGAACTCGTGCTAGATCTACCAAACGACGACTGAGACTCCCGGGGAGACGTGTATAGGGAGGGCTTTTGCCGCGATTGCGGGGAATCAAGAGCTAAGGCCTTCGTGGGTGCAGACTCGCCATCGAATTCCGGTTCGGTTTGGGGGCCGTCGGGATCTGGTGGGAAGGATAGACGGGCAGGGCGACGCGGTAATGGAGGCTTAAGGCCGGGGCGCGGAGGGATTGCAGGGGCGGTGTCGGCGGGGTTCGATTCGAATGGGCCTGGATAGAGTGTGCTTTGCGTGGCAGGTGCTTGCACTGGTCGTCGCGGCGGTGGTGGTGGAAGGGTTGTAGAGCTGAGGATATAGTGAGCCTTGGGGATTCCATGGAAACACGCGCCCCAGATCCCTGCAGCTGCTGCAGGTCCATCTCCAGACCCAAGGCAGTGGTAACATAACCATCCGGCTAGACTATGAACGCGATCCAGAAAGTGACAAGACTCACCTTCGATTATTTGGTGGCTCATCAAAGTTACCCTTGGTATCAGGATTCGACCCTACACCAACGGTTCGATCCGAGCGAAGTTCGGGTAAGGGAGGCGGGGGGCGCGCCGCAAGACGTTGCTTGACGGCAGGTGGGCTCTGGTTCTCGGGAACGACACCTTGTTCCAAGGTTGCGCGAAGCAGAGGAGAAGAGGACGGAGATGGCGATCCGACTTGTTGCTTCGGTCCGCGTGACGGCGGGGGAGGAGGAGGAGGACGCTTGCGCAGAGAATTTTGGTCGAAGGGCCCAAGAGAGGGTTCAGGGCTCGGCGTCAAAGACTCGGGTTGATCATCGAAGAACGGCGTTGGAGAAGATCGACGGCTGGTTGATGCTCGGGACCCAAATAACACACTGTTGTCACTGGGGCGAAGCGATCCACTGGAATTTGCAGGGGATTCCTTAGCTTTTTGCTCGAACAAGCTCCTCAGGTCCTTCACGGCTGGGGTAACGCTAACTTTGATATCTTGTGAACGAGCAGACATCCAGAGAAGGGGAGCTGTAAACTGGCGACAAGACGTGGCGTGGCAGGATAGTGGTGAGTGTCTGGAGGATGCAGTGACACAAGTAAAGAGACAGTTAGACCAGATCATATTGCCTAATTCGGATAACTAACCATCATCTCCGATCTCGGTCCCTCACCCATCTCAGTCAGTATTAACATCCATCATGGTATTGAAGTATGACAGTGAGACAAAATATATGCATCCTGCTAAACCTTCTTCCTCTTGTTGGGTGTGCTACCGCTCGCAGGCTGTTCCTTAGCCTTGGAACCCGCTCCTCTATCTTCCCTCGGCCTTTTACTCGATCTCAACCCCCTGGGACTGACGTTGCTAGAAGGCAGCGCAATTGCCATATTATTATCAACAGCCTCCGGACTGTCACCTCGTGGGCTATTATTTTCGCCACCAATGCTGGCAACGAGAGTCTTCGGTTTGGGCTTGGCCGTCGTTGGTGAGGAGGGGGCTTGTAGGGGCCAGTGTACTTCCTTCCCTCCTACGTCCGACTTTGGCGCTAGTGCACTGATAGGTCGTGGTGTCAGTACCTTTGTTGGGGAGGTTGGGTACACCGGCGATTTTCCGTAGCCCTTCCCAACAGTCGTGAACTGATTGAGGAACGGTGACCCATTCTCGCTGCTATCACCTGGTTCTGCACTAGCACTGAAACTCTTGTTGAAACTTGACACCCGCGAGAACGTCCTTGGCGTTCTAGGGCGTTCGGGTATACCATCGGACTCGGGACCTTGTACGTCGACGCTGGTGGGCTCCGTCATATGGCGAATACGCTCGATCAACTTGCGATAGCCCGCTTGCACAATCCCATAGAATCTAGAGTGCATTTGGTAATACATCCAAACGGTGTATGCAATACAGTACGAACCTGAATTCCTTCGTATAGACGCGTAGAAGTACTTCCCCAAACACTTGCGGCATAAGCAAAGATAGGTCTCCTCGCTGCACCTTCAAGCTCACTAAATACTGTTTGGACATGAAGTTCAAACAGTTTGGATGTAGTAAGACATACAATTGGGTCGATTTTTTGGATAGAATTTGACGAAGTCCAGTGGATTCTTGTCTTTCATTCCGTAGTGCATCGTGGAGAAGGTTACAAACACTTTATCTGGTGTCAGGTCACGGATATCCTCCAGCGTGATGGAATCGTCTTCGTTGTCAATTTCGGGGTCTAATCCAGAAGCAGGCTGCCCAACACGCGCAGAACAGTCCCGCTTCGCCTCAGCAACAATACCTGCCGCAGTAATATGTTCCTCGAGTAGTTGGCGGTGCTCCCAGTCAAAGACCTTGTAATCGACGCAACGATAAAGATCGCGTTTCTGTATGCGTTCAAGAATCCTCTGTGCCTCTAAGAGCTCCTAGGGTGATGCATTATTATCCGAACCGGAGGGGAATCAGGCTATCTGAGTATGTTGGCACTTACCGGGGCCTGGGAGCGTTGGATCTCCGTCCTGATATCGTCAGTAAGTCCGAGGTATCTCTTCGGGTCATCAATATTGCGAGCGATCTTTAGGTATGGCTCTGCTGCAAGCATCGCATCAACCATCATATTTTCGATGGCCTTGGCTGTCAGTCCTTCGTTAGTATCTCAGAAAGGTGTAATATTTCTCGAGCACGGACCAGTTTTATGGTTATATATGCGCTTATGCAAGCTGAAGCGGGTATAGCAGAGCTCATATATCTGGTTTGCGTCTTTGATATCATAGCAAATCTGATTCTCTATCACTCGGGCCGAGTTTATGAGACTAGGTTTTAGGTTTTATCAGTTCATTAACGTTGACCAACATCAACGGCGAAGGGTTCCTACCGAGTTAGTGAGATATTTTGGTTATCACCAATCGCCCGGGTATCGCGTGCAATATAGTCAAATCTTGTGGGACGGATGAGAACAAGACTTTGGGAGAAAGGCAAATTTACTTGTCTACATCGATGCCATTCCTTTTATTGGCAACGATCTCGAACAGGAAGGGTTTTTCGTCGCTTTAAATTTGATCATCTGAGATGGGACGAAGCTTGAGGTACATCCACGAAAGTACAGACCTGCATCTGGCTGGGTCGCCAGCAATTAGAGCCTTGATAAACTCGACGTCTGGTTGTGGGATATCTGGGTTGTATTGCGTCATCATGTCATCAAACATCATTTCTGACGCGTCTTCATGCTGCCAATTCCTATGTTTGGGTAAAAATCCCGCTTTTCTGTCGCTCGATGTGAGTACATCTGCATTGCACTACAGAAAGCAACTCACAGCGCCTTAGAGATGTATGTTCCGTCCCACACGTGGCTCCATGGGCCGTGGCCCAGATCATGGCAAAGGCCGGCCAACTCGACACACTTAACATCGCGATCGGTAATGCCGAGCTCGGGCTGGGCATCCTTGAGATGTAAGACCATTTGGCGGGCCAGATAGGCGACTCCTGTGTCGGAGTAAGGCATATGTATCGATCACTGGGTAATAGATGCCCACCTAGGCTGTGTTCAAACCGATTGTGGGATGCTCCAGGCCAGACGTAATACGAAACCCCGAGTTGTTTGATATGTCGAAGGCGTTGGAAGTGTTTCCTGTAGAAAAAGTGGTGTGATAAACGGGTGCATGGAGTGTATAGAGGGTACGTACGTATCCACAACACTCCAAACGTGCGGACCCAAGGTCACTGGACTACTTGAGCATGTTGTTTACTTGCTCACTAGAATATGCGGCGCACCATAACCGTGAACATTGTCGGATATCGAACGCATATTGTCCACCTTTCGAGTTCTCTGACGAGGTATTGGGACAGGGCTAGCATCCATCTTTGATCGTTGGACGGGCTTTTGGATGTGATGTCTGCGGGCAGGATGCAGCGTGCCAGATCAGCTTCTTGAACTTCCGGAGAACTGTACGAGCGCCTTCTGAGATTTACCTTGATAAGTATGAAAACGAAGTCGAGTGGATGGCACTGAAGGTGGTTGTTCACGAATGAAGGGTAACATGTATCCCGCATCCCGTATACGCCACCCACTAAAGCGAGATTGCAGATGAAGCCGAGATTTGGGTGAGATCCCCGTCTGATCTCGGTTCGGTTCGGGTCTTTGCCCTTCCATTCTGAGCGAACACGCCGCCGCCCACGACTCACACGCAGACCCATGACCCTCATATCCCGTTCGTGAATATCTCGCGTTTCATACACACCAAGCACGCTCCAGTATCTTATGCTGCGAGCGTTGCCAAGGGGTACACGTCTTCTATGGCAACTACGCTGCATACCTCCGATACATCTCCCCTTTCCCCGTCAATTCGCCTCTCCACGTTTACAGGCATCTCCATCCGATGAGTCAGCAACAGAACGAGACCAACAGTCAAGGATAGTCTACTGGACTCATTGGCTATTGGACCGAAGGAAAAACTACAAAGCCGTCCAGTTTTTCAAACGTTCCGTCTCTCATATACCTTCGGAGGATCGCCCCTCTCTCCCCATCTTGTACGAGCGTGGTATTTCCAAGTTTCTCAACTTCAGACGCTTCAGATTTGCGCTCGAGCTCTATCAGCAGATGACGGCAGAAGGGTGGATCGCATCCGACGAGTTTCGCGCCAGAATGCTGGTCTGTTCGAGCATTGTCAAGGCGCCCCATAAACAGCAAGAAGACCTCGCATACCTTTCTGACAGGCTCTCGAACATTCTATCCCTCCCCACATATTCGGAGGGTAATCTTCGCCAGCTTCTTGCAGTCATGAAAAATCACCCCCTTGTTGATTCGCAGTTTGTCAGCAAATTGGTGGATAGCTATGTCAACTCTAGAGAATCAGAGTACGAACTCGAGTTGAAAACCATCAATACGCTAATCAAATTCTACGCGTACATTGGGTGCATAGATGACGCAGAACGTCTAGTTTTCTCGCAACAGGGCGGATCTCACACTCGGTCAGGACCGGTGAATCCAGCATTATTTACAACACTAATCAGCGAACGCACGAAGAAGGACTCTCTATCCTCTGAAAGCTTAAACTCCCTACTGGGAAAAATGCAGCAATCACATACTCAAGTTGACCTTCCCTTTATGAACGTCCTTGTCCGATCGGCCGTACGGGGAAGCAACCTCCAGCTGGCATTCACCCTATACGAAGTGATCCAGAAAGCGGACCCCTCCCACATGATTCCGGATTCATTCACATTTGGCACCCTCTTCAACGCGCTCCAAAACATATGGATCATCCGCAACCGGATTCTCCGCGCCGCACGACAACCGGTAAACGCGCCGAACCCACGCCAACTCTTCCGCCAGATGCTCGAGTGCGACGTGCTCAGGCTTTCCCTCGAGGTGGACGACCCGCGCAAGCCCCCCGTCGTGAGCGTCCAGTCGCTGAACGTCGCGCTCAGAGTGTTCCTGCTCAACATGGACTACCCGGCCGCCTTCGTCGCGCTACGGACGTTCCCCAAATTCGGCCTGAAACCCGACATGCGCACCTACCGCTTCGTCTTCACCATCCTCCTCGCGCACCTCAAACACCGCCTCGAAGCAGCACGAAAAGGACACACGCGCCACGCCCTCTGGGCGAACGAGTTCCTCGGCAACCACGGGCGAGCGGTGGTGGCCGCGGGCGCACGCACACAGGGTGAAGATATCGACGATGGCCCCGAGATGGCGCAAGCGTTGTTGGAGTTCGCCGTCGCTGTGCCAGGCAAGGATTATCGCACCCCCCCGCTCGCGGTCGTACTGGGCCGCAGAGCGGTGCCCGCGTACGAGAATAAGCCGGAGTGGGACGTCGAGCCGCTCGAGCGGCTGGTGGCCAAGGCGATCTTGGCGGGTTCGACGGACGAGTCGCGTCCCACGAGCGTGGCACAGGCGGAACGCATGCTACGGGAGAAACTGGCGCCGTATTTCTTCGAGATGATCCCCGACAGTATGTGGATAGGAAGACGATTGCGGAGGTCCGCTGGTTAGCGCAGAGGGCCGTCCCACTGCCAATATGCGCCATTCAATCAGATTACATCTCACTATTCTCTATGTATCACACTCGATTAGAATTGATTAATAGCTTTGTTTGCCGACCTACTGTCATCTGCCATATTGGTTCTACGCACCGTCATTTACAGCCGCGCAGGCATAGATTAATCAAGCGGATGTGACGATATAGCTTGTACAACAAGAAGTATACATAATGCAGAGAGAATCTAGGCATAACAAAGAAAGCTTCCAACAAATACACTGCCCAGCAGAATCTTATCCTTGGTCACCCCCACCAAGGCCATCCGCCAGGGACGACGAAGACTCGTACACAACTACGAGCCCACAATCAGCCGGCATCGCGGTGCAAGACAAGGGTCTACTACTCACCAGAATGCTGCATCGGCACATGGTTCGCATCCCCAGGCTGAACCGGTCCGGAAGCTGGTGCCATGGTGGCGCCTAGTCCACCATGTTGCTGGCGATGCTCGGTCTGCTCCTCTCGAGTCGGCGGTACGAGGGAGCCCATGACGGGTTCTTGCACCGCCTCGCCTTCGTCCCTTCGCAGGGGCAGGCGCTGTAGCGGCACTTGTATCACACCCTGCATGGGCCCCACCTCCGACTCGTCAGGAGCGGCCTGCAAGCTCAGCCCAGACGCGCGGCCCTCCACTCGCCGCACGAATTCGCCCCACATCGCGCGCTCGTCGCGACCGAGCTTGATGAACGCCGTGCGGATCTCTTCGTCTGCGCGGCGCCATACGGCCCGATGCCTGCACACTGTGCTCTTGACATAGCGGCAGCCGAAGACGCGCTCAAACGCCGCACGCTGGGTTAGGGAGGGGTGCGAGTTGGCTAGCGCGTCCATCTGGTCGAATCCGAGCGATACTTCTTGGACGCTATAGTCGTTCGGCCATCGTTTTAGGGGCGGGTGAGGATGATGAGGGATGAGGGTCTTGGATGATGCAGGGGGTGATGGTCTTGTGGGAAGCGTGGGGCCACCGCCACTGCCGTTCCTCGTGGGTGCGGGCTCTGATGTCGTGCCTGGATAGAGGTCAAGCTGCTGACCATATACGAACGGTTGTTTTGGCACTGCAGTGGAACTGGCCGGAGGAGAGGAGGTCGTCGTCTGGACCTGGGATTGCGAACTCGATGAGTGGATTGGCACTGCTTGGCCTTGCACGCGTTTCGATGTAGGCAAATTTTGCGGGAAAGTCTGCGGTTGGGCGACAGGTATCCCAAATTGGGGTATTTGAGGAGCTTGGACTGGCTGAGTCGTCCCTTGATACACACTCTCTGGGATGTAGTACTTGTTTGGGGGAGCAGATTCGGGGCTGATGTCAGGTGCCCTTCGCTTAATCGCCCCAGTGGGCGTTTGAGGTGGAAAAGGATTTTTTCCATTCTGCTCTACCCGTGGCTGCGCGGCCATCTCTTCTTGAAGACCTGGGCATTCCTCCTCGGCCAAGTCTTCAAGCAGACTCTTCCGGAGCTTGTACAGAACGCGCTGTTCAGAGACGACAAGTCGGACTGTTTCGATCATGTGTTGTTCCCATTGGGCAGTGGCGGCATTGTAAGCATCGATGAAAGAATTTTGATTTAGCGAGAGGGATGAAAGGATGAAAGGAAACTGGGAGAGTTGAAGGAATGGGAAGGTGGGCAGAGGGTGCAAAAGTCGAAGAGGAGTGGTATGTGCCTGTGTGATCACAAATGAGCGGAATCAAAGTTGACGTGGACCAACTAACCTTGTACCAGATGACAAGCATGACGGAACGCTTGTAGAGCTCTTCACTTTGATTGGACCCCGTCGCCTGGGAGTGTGGTGTATTTCCATTCAAATTATGGGTCGTGTCATTTATGAATACCGAGGTTTGGGTCTGGAAGGATGCCGTATGGGTAAAGATAGAGTCGAAGTGATGGATACTTACGGCAGGAGGAGTGGCTTGAGTGAGGGAATGGGGCTGTTCCATAATACGGTACAACCAGTCTAAAATATGGGACAAGCATGTTGAGTGACAGTTGATACGACGAGGAGACGCGGCTGCGGGTAAGTAGTAGACTAGGGACTCACCAAGGTCTCTCAGGTGAGAGGGCTTGGGACCAATGGGACGCCGGACAAGCGTGAAACGCGTGGCTGTGTCATTCATGGACCCCACGATGACAAAGCATCTTGGTCCATTTCCGGTGGTAACTTAAATTCACTCCACCACGACTCGGACTCGGACACGCTCGTTAATGAGCTAATCGATAATATCTCAAACTACCAAGCTTGAAAGATAACTTTAGCGTTATCAACCATCTACTGACAAAGGCAAACGCATTGCTAGGAAGTACATCTGCCTGTGGTACGTCGGGAATATCCTCGGCGAAAATCACTGAAGATAAACAAACAAATCTTGATTTACGTGAGTCATGGTCTCCGTGGGTGAGACGCTAATCGATGGAAGCCCGGAGTTATCGGCCTCCAAAATGAATACTGATAGTAACTTCATCTCCCGCTGACTCCGTCACGCAAATAGGGGTTTTAAATAAAGTCCCTCGCACTGCGAATGACATAGAGGGAGTGGGATACCGTTTACGAGGCAGTGCGTCAGGTTAACGAGTGCTTTGAGGTCTTGCACCAAGAAAGGTAGCAAGAAGTTCTTTTTGTTCAATTGACCACAATGAATACGGAGAGCTGTGCTGCCGTACTGGAGGTCCGTAGCCCGCGGGCGGTCTCCGTGACCGTTCTTGCCACGCGCCCATCTGCGCAGCCCCTTACATTGAAACGCAGCCCGGTTCCACATCTACCGAGTCCCCGGCGGCCCATTGTCCACAAGGCGTGCAAGCGTAGCAACAACCCTGGTACACGTGTACCCACATCCGGAAATTTGCAAGGCTTGAAAGTTGTTTTGAGCGTGAGATAATTCGAAGGCGGCGTTGTGGAGTGTGGTATCTGGTAAGATATCACTTTATTCAGAACACCGAAAGATCCGACCCAAATGGGGGCGTTGATTTTACTGTCATATGACGGAACGAACGAGATCGGGGTTCAAGTTTGCTGGAGTCCTGGGGCGTCTTAGAAACAAGCGAGATGAAGACATCCGAGTCTTCACTAGACAACTTCTAGAACCGCGCAACAAGATATCAAAGCCTTGAGATTGTCCAGCCTGCTACAGGCTAAATGGGGCAATCCCCAGCATATAATTAGCTGAATGTGACTGTGGTATGGATACAGAGAGGCAAGAATAAAGATTACTTGTCATGCATCTAGCGCATCTGCCTCCGGGTCCTGGGGGGTTCATGACACGCTGGTTAACTCGCACCAGTGCTAGGGACATAGTAGCGAGGCTATAGGCCAACCTTAGCTCATTATGAATTGTGAGAGGGAGAAAATTGGGAGAATGGAACAGGAGCTCATTGCTGAGAGAGGGAAATGACACGATATGCTGCCAGTGAAACGAATCATCAGATGATCTAATCTATCTAATCAACAAACCTTAACCATAAGCCAAGAACGTGCCTGCGGATCGGACCAACGCTTTCCGTACACACAGTACTTTCCTCAAGTATACTCTAATGCCGGCTAGACTCAGCAAGCGACAGAAAAGGGAGCTTGAAGAGCTCACACACGCGGGTGAGGTCGAACAGGCAGGACGATCGTCGGGAGATGAACAAGTGCAGTCTGCCCCTGTACCTGCCCAGAGTGCATTCGCTGCGGTGAGTTAGGACGTCCTCTCGAGACCATCGAACAATTTCCGAATGATAAAAGCTTTTTGATGAGGCTGGTGGGGGTACAGAAGAGGAATCATCTCCTGAAGGGCCCGCGACCCCGTCGAAAGCGAAGAAGGTCAGTCTTGGTCATTTAGTGTGCGGCGAGCCTAACATGTAAACTAGAAATCCAGGAAGAAGAAGAAAAGGGGGAGTACAGCTCCAACAGATAGCGTTTCTAATGTTCAAGAAGGAAGCAAAGCGACAACATCGTCTGCCGCCATCGCGACAGCGGGACCCGACCCTGTTACCCAGCCCACTTCCTCGCCATCTGGCAGCACGTCAAAAAAGGAGTGGAAGGCACAGAAGAAGCAGAGAGCGAAAGCTAAAAAGGAAGGATCGGACGATTTTGACAGAGCATTGGAGGAACTATCTCTCAAGTAAGCTACCATCCGTCACACCTAGCTCTGGGTTTTGTTAATCCATGCACATCAGATACCACGATACACATCTCGCAGGTCCTGCTACTTCGAAAGGGAAAGGCGCATCTTCACATCCTCTTCAAGAAGAGTGCTTTAAGCTATTGTCCGTTTCGCTTTCGCATCTTAACCCCGATACCGAGATGCGGCGGTTCTTCGGCGCAAAAGTTATTCCTTCCTCCAGAAACGAGCCGGGGTCTTCTTCCAGGGCACGCCGGCAGCCAATAACCCAGCGCTCCAATCTTACTCGTCCTCGCTCGAGCTGGTGGCCAGCCCAACTTCGTGAAGGGCTCACCCTAGAACCACTGGCGGACGCCAAGTCTTCACTCGCCCCTTGGGGAAATAGCGATGAGAAGTATTGGACAACGAAGTATAGCAAAAGGTACAAAGGTGCAACACTCGCCTTTATGCAGACGGTCCTCTCCGGAGGTGTGCTAATGTCCAGCTAGCCTGATGCATTCGTTCTGAATATTTATCTTTAAGATCCCGAGGGATTCTATGCCATCTTGCGACACGTGCCATGGCATGCTGATACTATTCTTCAGCTAGCAGAACTTTACAGCCATCGCGAAGGTGAGTCTTTTGCTTTATTATTAGACTCGATGTCAACCTTTCTCAGAGCACAGCCAGGCGGCCGACTTCATAGAACGCGCTCTCTTTACATACGAAGTTGCTTTCGTGGGAGCTTTCACATTCACAAATGGACTGAATCGGCTCGATTTTGATTGGGTTGAGAACAGGCCATTCTTTCTTGCACTGCATAGATATGTGATGTACGCTGGTTCTACTCCTACTCGGCATCATAAGCGCATCTTCTCATCTCCTTGTTCCAGCGACTTGCAGAGGCGTGGAGTTTACCGCACCGCGTTTGAGTTTGCAAGGCTCCTCTTGTCACTGGATCCGTGGTCAGATCCGCATGGGGCTTACTTACATCTAGATTTCTTGGCTATTAAAAGCGGCATGCATTCCTGGCTCTTGTCGTTTTTTAACATATTCTCTCCTGTCGTTTCCAAGACACCACCCCCTTCCGAAGAGCCTGAAGAGCCCCGATCCAACCACGCCCCAGTTTGTGCCTTCCCTGGGTGGGCTTACGCACGAGCGCTGGCCTTCAGGGCGCAGGGTGATGGTCACGAGTCTCAGGTGCGGCCAAATGCATCTTAATGCAAGTACAAACTGATTCAAACCCAATTTAGAGTAAGGAGGCTTTAAGACAAGCGGTACTCGAGTTTCCGTCAGTCGTACCACTCTTGGCGGACAAAGCCGAAATTGTGCTTTCTGCCGAAGTTAGAAGTCATACAGCTTTCAGGATTTTCACTCCCGATGGGTGCGCCGATTCTTCCTAAGCGGTTGCGAATGCTCTGAACCGTCCACGAGTAGAAATGACTTAGCAGAGGAATCGTTACTTCATTTGCTATCGCGTATCTATGTCCAGCGATCGCATGTCCTCTGGAAGGACTCAACCAGGTCATCTTGGTTCGCTGAGATGGTCACGGAATTGGTTAGGACAGGCCAGCTTCCACCCAAGGCCACCGCTACAGCGGGGTTTGCTCGTCTGCAAAATCTTTTCCACCGCAGTGGCGACTTCGCTCTCTCCATTTACAGACACGTGGTTGTCCTTGGATCGTCCGCCCAAAGTTTGCTCCCATTCATTCCACCGCATGTCATCAATAATAATACTCTGGCATGCGACCCGCTGCCGCCGCGAAACTCTAAGAGCCAATACAACGATGACTTTTTCCGCGGAGCTGAGGACGCCTTCGCCACCTCTTTTCGCCACAATAGGAGCACCGCACAGACGCAGCGCGTGCTTGAGCGGTTGATTCCAGATCCAGAATTCAGGCAGCAACTGCAGGTACGCCGGCCGCTCCATCAGCACTGTACGCCGTGTTAAGTAAACCATGCAGGATCTCTTTGCAGCGCATCCGCGTCTTGGGGAGCAATTTCCTGGGGGAGTTGTACAGTTCGCACAACTTGCAGGACATTTGCCTGAGGACGTGTTGCAGGAAATTATGGTGAACGTGCAGATATTGGAAGATCCGGCGGCAGAAGGTGCTCTCCCCCATGGGGAGATGCCTGGAGGATTGCCTGGTGACAATCTCATAGAGTTCGAACATGTCGCGGAAATTGATGGTGAAGTGGCGGATCCCAGAGCAGCTGGCTCGGGGGAAGGAGGAGCACCAGCTGCTGATGGGGCACCTCCCGTGCCGGAGGAGGACGAAGACGAGGAAGACGAAGACGAAGACGACGGCGTCGAGGAGGTCTGTACCTTTTCGCTGCCGTTGCTTGTCGTCCGTGCTAAGCTAACTGCGTCAGATCGCACCGCTGCCCATTCGTGTCTTGCGTAATTTGGTTGGCCGCTTTTGGGGTGGTAGTTTCAATGCCGAAGAGGAGGGCTCTTCAGATGACGGGTCACACAATGTGTCCGATCTGGATGGCGTAGACTAGAGTGTCGTTGGGGTGGTAGGAACGTTTTGTACTATGTAGAATCGACAGGACGGGTCTCAGGTCCTAACCCGAATACGGGGTTCCTAAACGGACATTCACCAGCCCTAACTTACAGCCTGGCTGTCTGCTCTTTGCACACGCAACTGATCCCGTGTAAAGGCCCTACAGAGCATGCAGGGAGGTCGCGTCTCTATTGCAGGTCCTCAAGCCAACCATTCTCTTCCAGGCCAGGGTCCCTCGAAGAAACGTAAGCGCAATCCACGGTCGCAGGGCCGCCGTGACTGGGATGAACCCGAACGACAATCCAGCACGCTACCATACGACGAAGATGAGGTAGAAAAGACATTGGAGGAGGCGGCTGCTGCGCCTGATGATGCTGAGGAGGGAGAAGCAGACGAAGAAGAAGAGAGTCGTGAGTTGACGTACGACGAAATTTGGGACGACTCTGCGTTGATTTCTGCATGGGAATCCGCGACCGCAGAGTACGAAGTACGTGAGACTCACAATGACTTTCTTTCGTGTTATTCTGACTGGTGCTACCACAAGGCCTATCATGGTAAGGGCAAGGATTGGAAGAAAGAGCCTGTGAAGAAGTCACCGTTGTCGGTATTTACTCACTCTGAGGAACTTACGCTGACCCGTACTCCATAGATGGTACAACGTCCCGCCAGATCCGTCCAAGCTCAAAATATCTGCACCTGCAGAAGTTGCGCAGGGATCCGGTGTGACGCGACCAGATGCAGAAAACTCACGCCCACTTGACTTTGCGACGTTTGTCCCGAGCCACGATCCAAGTCTCGCGCAGCATTCACAGCCACCGGCTTTTGAGGCATACCCTACTCCGCCCGCTCCTGGGGAGCATGTTGGTCGCGACGAGGCCTTCAGCCGTGCGCTGGGTGCGATGTACTGGGCTGGATATTGGACCGCAGTCTACCACGTGAGTCGTAACATCATGCCAATTGACTGGCCCGATTCTATGCGCTCACACGAGTTCCAGAGTCATGGACATTATAACAGAGCAGGGATCGCACATGAGACGGCGGCCAACGGCTATCATGAAAGCCAAGAAGATGACGAAGATGCTGAAGGCTTGGACGAGGATGGCGAGTTATTAATCTCAACGCAGAGGTGAGTGACGTGGTAGCTTAAAAGATTCGACTACGGAGAAGATGTTGTCCTCCGACATAACATACGTAGTACCATTTGTACATGTTGTCCAAGTCAAATCATTTAGGGGAGGGGATGAAATAAAATGAGTGTAGCATAGCCATGACGTGACACGCTTTCAAGTTCCCGGTTCGCGGCTCGCAGCTCTACCGCTCGCTCGACTACAGCTCTCACTAATCTAACGACGTTATCATGCCCAAAGAACATGTCCGAGATAGAAGTCATTCTAAAAAAGCCGTCAAGTTGGATACAACAACACGGAATACTTACCGTTATAGCGACGGCGCAGATGTCCTGCGTCGTTTACAGACCCAGGAGCAAGCCGACCTCATAGACGGTGAGAAATTTGCTCTTTTCACGGAAGTAAATGCACTCAACCCCCAATTTTTTCGTGTAGCCCTCACTGCGCTTCGCAATCAGCTTACCGTAAAGTCCGGAGAAGAGCCAGTACAGCCTCAGGATGAGCGATTGGCTCTCGCACGTAGTTGGCTGGAGATTAGTCCTGGCGCTCAGAGCGTTTTCAGCATATGGGAAAATACCACAGAGGTATGGGCTGTATCCCATGTTTTGGTCCCTCCGTCCTGATACTGGCGTTCCAGAGACAACCGTCACTTCTCGCGCTGTCGATCTCCGTTCTATCATCTCTTCTGACAATTCTAACAACGCAGTACACACACCACAAGCTAGGTCAACCTATTTTGAAGACGCTCTTATCTCCAGATTATCTCTTTTATTTGAACTCATATTTAACTGGTTCGCATAATGAACTCATCATCGCCACATTGAAGCTTTTCCGCTCGATGTCTGCGTTTGGAGGAGGTTGCGAAAAGAGAGCCGTCTTGGAAGGATTTTCATGGGAAAACAAGGCACGTTTTCTCCACCTTGCCATCCAGATTTCCGTGACGTTTACTTTAGAGGCTTCATAAATTGCTATCCATGAGACGCAGAGCAAAAATGACCAGTTCCGCCGATGTCCTCGCCATACCAGGTCTGTGTGAGTTCCGGTCAGATCTGCGGAACGGCTGAGGATTCCTTTAGATATTCGGACTTTATATATCCTATTCATTCTCTCCTTTATCGACGACTCTGCCGCTAGTGTTGTAAAGTCGTCGTTTTTGGAGCAGCGCCACGACATCTTTCGCTCGACCTTCGGTGGTCTTGATCAAGATCCATATTCCCTGGCTAGAAAAATCCTAGAAATTGCATGGACAGGGGTCTGGCAGGATCCAAAAATCAAAAGAACTCTCAAAGTGAACGTTTTTAATGAGGCGACTTTGCAACACGTACGTCGAATCAGTCCCCCAAGCCTTTCCCGCGTCTTCACGGACCCATAGATTACAAAACTCTACAACCGCTCCGTTAGTGAGGGCTCTGATGACCAGATCCCTGCTGATCTCGCGCATCACTTCCTTCTTGCCATTTGCACACACCCCGGCGTGGGAGTATGCTTCAAGGATCGCGGCTGGTATCCGCGTGAAACTGAAGAAGATGTTGGGCTCTCCTTGAGTGGCAATGACGAGACGGCTCCTAAAAACGCACGCATTTACAATAAGATTTTGGCTCAGTTACTCAAGACTCTGAAAGTCAACGAGGACCCACGCCAGCAAGAACTTGCTCTAAGAATCATGACAGCCTGTCCAGAGCTTGTCCGCGGGTGCGTGAGCATTTTTCTTTTACGGCTCGCTTTGTTTAACGAATGTAGGTACTGGTCATCGGCTTCCTTAACTCTGG
>Ga0209488_10000989_pt1 | contig 24147 bp, 28 predicted proteins | sample Rivendell_Oct201_8_FD_188349 | JGI IMG/M metagenome (GOLD analysis project Ga0209488, IMG submission 188349) | Vadose zone soil microbial communities from the Eel River Critical Zone Observatory, Northern California, USA -... | ecosystem: Environmental > Terrestrial > Soil > Vadose zone >...
GAGATGGACCCGTGATCGTGATCTCATCGAGACCATCCAGCCCGTGCACTACCAGCGCCCGGTTCAGGCCAAGCATGCTCAGGGCCTCCGCCAGCTTCTCGACCAGTTCCAAAGAGTAAACACCCACCACCTGCCCGGAGGCTCGGGCGGGGTTGGTCAGCGGTCCCAGCAGATTGAACATGGTGCGCATTCGCAGGTCCCGCCGCACCGTCTGCACTTGCTTCATGGCTGGGTGCAGATTGGGTGCATACAGGAAGCAAATGCCGATTTCGCGCAGGCACTTGGCGGCGAGTTCGGGTGACAGGTGGACGTTCACACCCAAAGCTTCCATCACGTCGGCGGAGCCGCATTTTGAGCTGATACTGCGGTTGCCGTGCTTGGCTACGCGAACACCCGCACCAGCGACAACGAACGCCGTCGCTGTCGAGATGTTGAATGTGCCGCTGGCATCGCCGCCGGTGCCGCTTGTGTCAACTAAAGATGATTCGGTCAGAGAAGACTCAACTAAGGCGTCGCGGCCGGTGCCGCTAACGTCGAGTGCGACCGTGGCAAGCTTGAACTGGGTCAAAGGTTCAATCGGCAAAGGCGCTGCGGCGGCGCGGATCGCTTCGGCGAAGCCTACGATCTCCTCGACCGTCTCGCCTTTCATGTGCAAGGCGACCAGCAACGCGGATATCTGCACGTCGGTGCATTTTGCGGAGAGCACCTCCGCCATTACTTCTCGCGCTTCCTGGCGGCCAAGCGACTGGCCATGATTGGCAATGCGATGGAGGGCTTCGAGGATCATTCGTCAGCGGCATTGTAAGGCATAGTCCACTGCTCATGACGGAGAGATTGCCTCGCTCGCCTGCAAATGACGGCAAAAGTTTGCTCTAATCCGCTGCCCTCTATAAAATTGGTAGTTTGCTGCCGCAGTTCTAAGCTGCAAGCGCGTTCCTGCCGATCATAAAGCTAACGAGCATCATTTATGAAAATCCATGAGTACCAGGGAAAAGCAATCCTCAAGAAGTACGGTGTGACCGTGCCCCGGGGAGCGATGGCCGCGACCGACGAAGAGGCGGAAGCGGCTGCCAGAGAGCTGTTTAGCTCGGGCGCGACCGGGGTGGTGGTTAAAGCGCAAATCCATGCTGGTGGCCGGGGCAAGGGCGGTGGCGTAAAGATCGCCAAGTCGGTGCCGGAAGCCGGCGAACTCGCCGCCAAGATGCTGGGTATGAAACTGATAACGCACCAGACCGGCCCCGAAGGACGGATCGTTCGTCGCTTGCTGATTGAAGAGACGTTGCCGATCGACAAAGAACTATATCTGGGCATTCTGGTGGATCGCGCCGAGGGCAAACCCGTATTCATGGCCTCGGCTGCGGGGGGCATGGAAATCGAGCAAGTCGCGGAAGAAAATCCTGACGCCATTCTGAAGGAGTACATCGATCCTGGCATGGGGATCGAGGCATTCCAGGCCAGGAAGATAGCATTCAAACTCGGCCTGAAGCCACCCCAAATCAATCCCGCCGTACAGTTCCTGACCAGCCTTTACAAGGCTTTTCTCGACACTGACGCGTCAATGATCGAGATCAATCCGTTCATCACGACTACCGATGGACGTCTGTTCGCGCTCGACGCCAAGGTGACCTTTGACGACAACGCGCTCTTCCGCCATCCCGACCTACGCGAACTGCGCGACATTACCGAGGAAGATCCGCTCGAAGTTGAGGCCTCGAAATACAGCCTCAACTACATCAAGCTCGACGGCAACGTCGGCTGCATGGTCAACGGCGCAGGCCTGGCGATGGCGACGATGGACATCATCAAATACGCAGGAGGCATGCCGGCGAATTTTCTCGACGTGGGCGGCGGCGCAAGCTCCGAGCAGGTTGCGCACGCGTTTGAAATTTTGCTCAGCGACAAGAATGTGAAGGCCGTCCTGATCAATATTTTCGGGGGCATTTTGCGGGTGGATACATTGGCCACGGGCGTGGTCGAGGCAGCGAAAAAAACGAACATCAAGCTGCCGGTAGTCCTGCGCCTTGAAGGAACGAACGTGGACGAAGGCAAGAAGATCCTGATGAATTCCGGGTTCAACTTCATTGTTACAGAAACCATGAAGGATGCGGCCGACAAGGTAGTCGCGGCGGCCAGAGGTATACACGCCACGACGGAATGGCGGTAGAAGCGGCGAGGGAATTTTAATTTATGGCAATTCTGGTTGATAAAGAGACGCGCGTGATCGTGCAAGGCCTTACCGGCCGTGAAGGTACTTTTCACGCGAAGGCGAGCGCCGCTTATGGTACGCAGATCGTAGGCGGGGTTACTCCGGGCAAGGGCGGGACCACGCATGAGGGCTGGCCCATTTTCAATACTGTGCGCGAGGCTGCTGATAAGACCGGCGCCAACGCCACCGTGATCTTCGTGCCACCGCCGTTCGCGGCTGACGCGATCATGGAGGCGGCGGATGCCGAGATCGACCTCATCGTGTGCATCACTGAGGGCATCCCAACGCTCGACATGGTCAAGGCGTGGGAGTTCCTGCAGGACCGGCGCTCGCGCCTGATTGGACCGAACTGCCCCGGGATCATTTCGCCTGGTAAATGCAAGATCGGCATCATGCCGGCATCGATTCACAAAGAAGGATCGGTCGGCATCGTGTCGCGTTCCGGCACTCTGACTTACGAAGCTGTGCATCAGCTCACGCAGCGCGGAATTGGCCAATCGACAGCGATTGGCATCGGCGGCGATCCGATTATCGGCACGACTTTTGTCGACGCGCTCGACTTGTTTAATCGCGATCCGGAAACCGAGGCGGTCATCATGATCGGCGAGATCGGAGGAAACGCTGAGGAAACGGCTGCGGAGTTTGTGAAGAGCCACATGAAAAAGCCAGTTGTTGGATTCATCGCGGGGCAGACCGCGCCTCCGGGACGGCGCATGGGCCACGCCGGAGCCATCATTTCCGGCGGCAAAGGAACGGCTGCCGAAAAAATAAAGGCGCTCGAAGCAGCTGGCATTCGCGTCGCAAAATCGCCTGCTGCCATCGGAGAGACGCTGGCTGCCGCGCTGGGGACGGGTGTTGGGGCCTGATTGTGCGTATTAAACGACGAAGGACTGACGACTGATCTTATGAAGACCTTGCAACGTACTTTTACTATCATCAAACCGGACGCCGTACGAAAGAACGCCATCGGCGACATCATTGAACAATTCGAGAAAAATGCCTTCCGCATCCTCGCCATAAAGATGCTTGAAATCTCGAAACACCAGGCTGAGCAGTTCTATGCGGTGCACGCCGGCCGGCCGTTTTTCGGCACGCTCACTGACTTTATGTCGAGCGGGCCCATTGTTGTTCTGGCTCTCGAAAAAGAAAATGCCATCGCCGATCTGCGGAAGCTGATGGGCGCCACTAACCCAGCCAATGCCGAGGAAGGCACCATCCGCAAGAAGTGGGCTACGAATATTGAGCATAATGCGATCCACGGTTCCGATGCGGAAGATACCGCGCGATTCGAACTGAGTTTCTTTTTCGCAGGGCACGAATTGGCGAAGTGACGGCGTTTTGCGGGCATGAGCGGAGCGGGAGCCGCAGCCGTCATCTGAGCAAAACGAAGGATCTCTAAGTCTTAGAAGATTCCGGCCGCCCGATGAGAACTGAGAACAAACCTTATGCCGATGGTTCAAATCACAATGCTCGAGGGACGCACCGCCGATCAGAAACGCAAGATCGCGAAACGCGTTACGGATGCCCTAGTCGAGGAGGCCGGCGCTCGAAGAGAAGGCATCATTGTAGCTTTCCACGAAGTATCGAAGGAGAGCTACGCGTCCGGTGGAGAGTTGATGGTGGATAGGAGGAAGTAGCCCCTCGTTGGACCGAGTGAGTGGGGGCGGCGAGTCTCTTGGCTCGACGTGAATCTAGAGGGATTTCGCGGGCAGGAGTGCCCGCGCCACACTCTCCGCTCCTTAGCCAAGCGGCTCGAACAGATGGCCTTCCACGCGGTCCGCGATCTTGGGAAGGTCTTTGCGCGCGAATTGCAGAAAATGCGGAGCCGTGCGGTGAGCTTCTAGCGCGGCATCATCGTTGTATTGCTCGTAGATGAAAAAGCGGCGGGAATCCGTTTTGTGCCGGTGAACCTGGTACATCGTGCATCCCGGTTCCTTGCGTGATTCCTCAGTGAGCTTCTCAAAAATTGAGGCAACTGCGGCTTCGTGCCCGACCTTCGCCATCCAGGTAACTGCCAAAACCACCATCATTCGCTCCTTACGGTTCGCAGACAAATTTGCCAGCCGATTGGGAGAACATTCTAGGCCCTGGAGGCCGCTGTCTTCAATTCAGAAACGAACCCGTCCATGAAGATGGTGTGGTCACGATCCGGACCGGTTGAGACCATGCCGACTTTCGCATCGGTTTCTTTCTCAAGAAACGCCAAGTACTCGCGAGCCTGCTTGGGCAACTTGTCGAACTTGGTAATGCCTTCGGTCGGAGTCTGCCATCCAGTCATCTTGTGATAGATGCCCTCAATTTTGTCGTAGCCGCTGGCTTGAGCTGGCGCGTCGATCGTTTTCTTGCCGTCAATCTTGTAGCCCACGCAAACCGGAATCTCTGCCAGTTCGTCCAGCACATCGAGCTTTGTGACGACCAGCCACGAGATGCCGTTAATCATGCCAGCGTAGCGCAGCAGGGGCAAATCCATCCAGCCAGTACGCCGCGGACGTCCAGTTACGGCGCCATACTCATTACCTCGCGCGCGAAGTTGTTGTCCCGCCTCGCCCTTCTCTTCGCTGGGAAACGGGCCCTCGCCCACGCGCGTGCAATAGGCTTTGGTTATCCCGATCACCGAGTCGATAGCATTCGGAGCAACGCCTGTGCCGATGGCCGCGCCTCCGGAAGTCGCGCTGGAAGAGGTCACAAACGGGTATGTTCCGTGATCGATGTCGAGCATCGTGCCCTGGGCGCCTTCAAACAGGATGGATTCGCCCGCCTTGAGCGCCTGGTTCAGCAACACGGCAGTATCGCAAACGAAGGGGGCGACTTTCTCCGCTGCCTGAGCGTATTCCGCGTACATCTTGTCCGCGTCCACGGGTTCGGAGTTGAAGAGCGCGTGGACGATCATGTTCTTCTCGCGCACGGCATTTTCTATATGCTTCTTGAGAAGTTGCAGGTCGAGCAAGTCCGCAACGCGCAGGCCGCGGCGACCCATCTTGTCCTCGTAAGCGGGACCGATGCCGCGCGACGTAGTACCGATCTTGACTCGCCCGGGCGCATTCTCCGCGGCCAATTCAATCATGCGGTGGTACGGCAGAATCACGTGCGCCCGATTCGAGACAAAGAGGTTGCCGTCCACTTTGACCCCTGCTTCGCGCAGGCCGCCCACTTCTTTCAGAAAGGCGAGGGGGTCGAGCACGACGCCATTGCCGATCACACTGCGGCAATCGGCGCGCAATACGCCGCAGGGAACGAGCTGAAGGATAAACTTCTTGCCATTGATGATGACCGTGTGTCCGGCATTATGGCCGCCGGCATAGCGAGCTACGACCGAGAAGCTCTCCGACAGCACGTCGACGATCTTCCCTTTGCCCTCATCGCCCCACTGGGCGCCTACGATCACCGCAGTCTTGCTTTTTCTCAATTCCGACTCCGTCAGGAGGATTTCACGCGGACACACTGCTACGCCGCACCCGGGGTCGCACACTCCTTACCCGCGAGGATTCTTTCACAAAAATTACAGGGGTATAACAGCGGAGAAGATGTGTACGAATCATCTTATCGCGCGGATGCGACGAATGGCAACGCGTGAGACAGAAGGCAGTCCACGCTGAGCTGGGATAAGATTGAAGGAACTTAGAAAGTGAAATCGAGGCTGGACGGGGACTCAGGACCGGTCCGTCCGTCAAAGGTCTCTGAATTACACACGAAAATTCCATGCCAAAGTTTGAAAAGCACATTTTCATCTGCGGCAATCAGCGCCCGGCGGGACATCCCAGGGGATGCTGTGATCCCCGCGGCCAGGCCAAACTTCAAAAGCTGTTCAAACAAAAGCTGGCTGAACGCGGCCTGAAGGGGAAGGTGCGGGCCAACCAGTCAGGATGCCTCGATCAATGCGAGCATGGCCCGAATCTGGTCGTCTACCCAGACGTCGTTTGGTATGGACATGTCACCGAGGCTGATGTGGACGAAATCATAGAATCCCATATCGTCGACGGCCATCCGGTCCAGCGGCTGGTGTTAGCAGATTCCTGCCTCAACACGCAGATGTGCGAACACAGAACGAAAAGCTAAGGACGTTCGCTTTTAGATTTGAGCGCTTGATGTTGGGCTTTAAGTTCTCTCAACTTCGCCATTGTGGAAGCCGTAGCATCCTTCCGGCGACCTGATTTTTGGCGGCGTTTGGTCTTAGTTACATAGTGATTTTGCGACATTCTTGCTTCTTTCTCCGACTCAGACGTCGGCGCGTCCTTATAATTCCGGTAATAACGTCCCGGATTACTCTTCATATACTAAGTGGCTTGTTGCGAATGCGAGAATACCCGCCTTTCAGCTCTGCGGTCAAACCTTTGTTTTGGTAGGCGCGGCAGGATTCGAACCTGCAACCGTCGGATTAGAAATCCGATGCTCTATCCGTTTGAGCTACGCGCCCATGTTACGGCTAATATCATTGTTACAAACACTTGAAAAAGAATAAACCGTGCACGTTACACTTGGTTATCTTGGTCCGATATGGCGTGTCGGCTATGACCGAGAGCACGATCTTGGAGTTGCTTAAAGCTGATCGGCAGCGATTCCGCTCCAATGCGTTCTGGGTTCGATTCTACCGTGATGGGGAAGACGGTGCCAGGGTAAAGGTCACGGAGAAGCTTTGCGACAAAACTAAAGAGTTCCACGCTGTGGACTGCCACGCCGTCACGGTCTTTCGTGACATTCACATGGCTCAGGTCAATCGGATCACCACAAGCAAATCTCTGCCCTGCCCCGCTTCCCCAAGAACCCCCACCACCTTCGGCGCATTCTGGTTAACAACCTACCTGCCATGGATTGAAGCCAACAAAAGATTCTCAACCATTCGAGGTTACAAATACGCGTGGTCCTTGTACCTCAACGATGAGTTGGAAACGAAACCCTTGAGCACCTACAGCACACTTGAGTGCATCAGGACAACGGAAAAAGAGAACGACTCACTTTTCTCAACCATATGACGGATATGCATTTGGCGTCGCTCGCGTGATCGATTACCGCAACGCAACCGGCGATCCCAGGAGTGGGTTTCCTTTTGCTGCCCCCCGACTATCAACCTGGAACCGAATACCCGACCATTGTCTTTGAACGAGATCGCTCCAATGCGTCATCCTCACTCATTTTTGGGGACCTCGCACTCGACAACGCTGTCATGACTGTTCTCGGAGCGTCGGCGATCCTACCTCCGTGTCGAAATACGGACACGTCCGCGCAGGGATGGTCGTTGCTCCGGTGCCAACCACCTATTCCTGTCTCCGATCTCAACCGGCGCAATTTGGCAGGTCAAATGCTTCCTCAAAGCCAATCTTAGGGGTACCAATTGCAATCACAAGGCTCGCAGATTCTCGTTTTGGTCTGCTGTTCAGCAACAGCTTTCGCGGATGCCGCCTCGCCCTTTAGGCCGACAAATATCTTCGCTCCCGCGTCGACCCCTGCCAAATCGATCTTCGGACTGTCCCTCTTTGTACTCGCGGTTGTGGGAGCCATTTTTATAGTCGTGTTCACTTTGCTGCTTTACTCCGTCGTGAAGTTTAGGAAGAGAAGGAATGACGATGGACGGGAACCTCCTCAGGTGTACGGCAGCAATCAGGTGGAATTGGCATGGACCGTCATTCCCGTGCTCATTGTGGTGGCCCTGTTCATGGCAACGGCGCGAGTGATTGCCACCGTTCAGAAAGTATCGATGCCCGGCAACGCCATCGCGGTTACTGCGATCGGGCACCAGTTCTGGTGGGAATATCGTTATCCAGCTTTGGGCGTGGTCACCGCAAATGAACTGCATGTGCCCGTGAGTGACCCGGGCCATCCGACTCCGACTTTCATTAAGCTGCTATCCGCCGATACGGACCACAGCTTTTGGGTTCCGCGGCTGGCGGGTAAGACGGATCTGATTCCCAACCATCCGAACAGTATGTGGATCGATCCACAGGAGACGGGCCTTTACTTGGGCCAGTGTGCGCAGTATTGCGGCACACAACACGCGAAGATGCTGCTGCGGATTTATGTTCAGTCCCGCGATGACTTCGACCGGTGGATTCAAGCGCAACGCCAGCCGGTGTCCGTAAGTGCCACCGCTTCACAGGGGCAACGCATATTCGAAACAACTGCCTGCATCAACTGCCACACTGTGGCCGGCACCGCAGCCAACGGGCGCTTCGGACCCGACCTCACCCACTTGATGAGCCGAGACACGATTGCTGCCGGCGCTGCCTCTAATACGGCAGAGAATCTCCGGCTTTGGATTCTAAATCCCAACGCGATCAAGCCTGGCTCCTTAATGCCGGCGATGGAACTGAACGACCAGGAACTAGACGCGCTCACAGCTTATTTGGAGACGCTTCGTTGAACAGGCTTAGGAGAGCGCACGATGTCCACTGATGCCATTGCAATCCCGAGAAGGGAACTAGCATCGAGCCCTATTGTCACCAGGCTCCACGAATGGGTTACGACCGTTGATCACAAGCGGCTGGGCATTCTGTACATCATTTATGCTCTGGTGTTTCTCCTGATCGGCGGGATCGAAGCGACCGTCATCCGCATTCAACTTATCCGTCCGCACAACGATTTTGTTTCGCCCCAGGTCTTCAACCGAATGTTTACGATGCACGGGACCACCATGATTTTCTTCGTGGTCATGCCTGTCTTGTTCGGATTTGCAAACTATCTGATTCCACTCATGATTGGTGCGCGGGACATGGCTTTCCCGCGTCTGAATGCCTTCAGTTTTTGGATGACCGCTTTTGGCGGCCTGCTTCTCTATTTCAGCCTGGTTGGAGCTAACGGCTTGTATGGAGCGGGAAACGCGCCCGACGTGGGATGGTTCGCCTACGCACCATTGACTTCGCGGACGTTTTCGGTTGGGCACAGCACGGACTTCTGGACCCTAGCGCTGCTGGTCTCCGGTTTCGGCAGCATCGGTACGGCGATCAACATCATCGCTACCATTCTCTGCATGCGTTGCCCAGGCATGACGCTGGCCAAAATGCCGCTGTTCGCCTGGCTCAACCTCGTGATGGCTGGATTGGTGATACTTGCCGTCAGCCCGCTTACGGCAGCGCAGATTATGCTGCTGGTCGATCGCTACCTTGGCGGACACTTCTTCGACACCCAGGCTGGCGGCTCCGCCGTGATGTGGATGCATTTCTTCTGGATCTTCGGACATCCGGAAGTCTACGTGCTGATCCTTCCCGCCTTCGCCTTCGCCTCCGAGATCATCCCGGTCTTCTCGCGCAAGCCGATCTTCGGTTATTCGGTGATGGTGGGGGCCACGGTGGCAATCGGATTCATCAGCATGAGTGTGTGGGCTCATCACATGTTCACAGTCGGCATGGGCGCAAACGTGAATACCTTCTTTGTAATCTCGACCATGGCCATTGCCGTTCCGACCGGCATCAAGATCTTCAACTGGCTGGCGACCATGTGGGGAGGAAAGATTGAGTTCAAGACTCCGATGCTGTTTTGCATTGCCTTTCTCTTCCAATTCCTGGCAGCGGGCCTCACTGGAGTCATGTTGAGTGTCGCGCCTTTCAATTGGCAATTGGGAAATTCATATTTCGTGATCGCGCATTTTCACTATGTGATTGTTGGCGGCATTCTCTTCGCTCTTTTCGGGGCCTTTTACTACTGGTTCCCGAAGATGTCGGGGAAGATGTACAGCGAGACGCTCGGTAAGCTGCACTTCTGGCTCTTCCTGATCGGCTTCCACCTGACTTTCGATTTCATGCATATCCCAGGATTGCTGGGCATGCCGCGAAGGATCTACACCTACGAACCGGGGCGCGGTTGGGACACGTGGAACCTGATTGTGACCATAGGAGTTTTCTTCCAGGCTGCCGGAATTTTGGTCTTCCTGGGAAACCTGCTCTGGTCCAATTTCCGCGGTGAAGCCGCCGGAAGCGATCCGTGGGATGCCTGGACACTCGAATGGTCTACGACTTCGCCGCCTCCTGAATACAACTTCTCTACGATCCCCGCGGTCGAGAGTCGCCGCCCGCTCTGGGACCTTAAGCATCCGGACGATCCAGACTCGAAGTACGAATAGCAAGGGAACTGTGATGAATGCCACATCAATAGCTGCGGCCGAACAGAGAATCGAATGGGATCGCCCCGCTCGCGGACGCGTCGCAATGTTCGGGCTGATCGCCGCCGAGGCTGCCATTTTCACAATCTTTGTGGTGGCGTACCTCTTCTATGTCGGCAAGAGCCTGACGGGCCCGCTGCCGAAGGATGTACTCAGTGTCCCGATCTTTTACACAATCTGTTTGCTTTCGAACAGCCTCACGATTCACCTGGCTGCAAAATCGCTTCGCCAGGGTAGCGTTCGACGTTTTGGAATCCTGTGGCTCGCAACCATCGCACTGGGCGCTGCGTTCTTGTACGGGACTGCCACTGAATGGCACCGGCTAATTTACCAGGAAGGATTAACTATCAGCACGAACCTTTTCGGAACAACCTATTACTCGTTGGTCGGATTGCACGGCTTTCACGTCATTGCAGGGCTTGTAGCGCTCTCCATGGTTATGGTGTTCACGTTTTTGGGAAATGTGAGACCAGAGCACGCTGAACGTGTTGACGTCTTGTCGCTCTACTGGCATTTCGTGGACACGGTGTGGATTGTCGTTTTCACGGTCGTTTACGTGATTGGGCGATAAGGGAAGGACTGAAAGATGGAATCGGAAATGTTTAAACCACAGGCTGAACTACAACATCAATCGCCGGGCGCGATCGAACTGCCTGCTCCGACGGCATGGCCGATCATCCTGGCTTTCGGTCTTACATTGGTCTTCACCGGACTGGTTACCAGTGCCTCAGTCAGCTTTCTGGGCGCAATCTTGACGATTGCTGGCTGTGTCGGCTGGTTTCGCGACGTGCTGCCGCACGAAAAACACGAATCTGTGTTGGTGGAAGAGAAGGTGCCGGTCGTGGCCACTAGCCGCCTGCAAGTCGCTCGCGTGAAATGGATGACCCAGGAACTGCAACGGGCGAGACTGCCGGTGGAGATCTATCCAATTTCGGCGGGTGTCAAAGGTGGCCTGGCAGGAAGTGTAGCCATGGCGGTTCTGGCAGTGCTCTATGGAATTATCAGCGGCCACGGTGTCTGGTATCCGATCAATCTTTTGTCTGCCGGATTCTTTCCGGCAAGAACGACCATCGCGCAAATCGCCGCCTTTCATTGGGACTCGTTGATCATTGCTACGATCCTCCACCTGCTCTGTTCTGTGCTAGTAGGCCTTCTCTATGGTGCTGCCCTGCCGATGTTTCCGCGCCGACCGATTCTGCTTGGAGGTGTGATTGCCCCAGTCCTGTGGTCTGGTCTGATCCATAGCATGCTCGAAGCGCTGGATCCCACGCTCAAGCAGCGGATTGACTGGCCCTGGTTCGTCATTTCTCAGATCGGATTCGGCCTCGTTGCCGGGTTCGTGGTTTCCAGACAACATCGCGTGCGCACCTGGCAATACCTGCCTTTCGCGGTCCGCGCCGGAATTGAAGCTGCGGGCGTGATAGGCGAACAGAGTCACAGGGATGGGCAATGAAACATCGAGTCATCCTCGCTACCCTCGTGATGGTTGCACTCCTGGCTTGTGCCGGCTGCAACACTTCCCCCGGCGTACATCGGGCTGACGCGGAGGTAGTCCCACCGAGCGAAATCGTCGACTTTAGTTTGCTCTATGGACAGAATTGCGCAGGATGCCATGGCGTGGCAGGCAAGGGCGGAGCAGCCATGGCTCTGGCCAATCCGGCTTACCTCGCAATCGCCGACGACAGTGTGATTCGCCGCACTGCCTCAAACGGGGTGCCGGGCACCCCGATGCCAGCCTTCGCACAAAGTGCCGGGGGAATGCTCACCGACAACCAGATCAATGCATTGGTGCGAGGAATTCGATCCTGGGCGAACCCCGATACTCTCGGCGCTCAGACTCCGCCGCCTTATGCAGGGCAGAGTCCTGGCGATCCGCAACGTGGCGCGGATGCGTATCGGACCTATTGTTTTTCCTGTCATGGAGCAAACGGCGGAGGAGGGAATAAGGCGAGCTCGATTGTAGATGGCTCGTATTTGGCTCTGACAAGTGATCAGCAACTTCGGACCATCGTAATTGCAGGCCGGCCCGAGCTGGGAGCGCCGGACTGGCGCGGTGACGTGGAGGGCCGGCCCATGTCGGCACAAGAAATTTCTGACGTTGTGGCATGGCTTTCCAGTAAGCGGCCAAAGTTCCCGGGCCAGCCGTATCCGAGTGCTTCGATGAACCTGGCGCATGGAGAACCTCGATGACTGCAGAAAACGGAATTTCCAGACGCGCGATGCTCATGAAACTCGGCTTGTTTCTCAACGGCATTGTCGGCGTTTTCTTGGCCGTGCCGATCGTTCGTTATCTCCTTTCGCCCGTGATTCGCGAAAAGAAGCTCGGTTATGAGTCGTGGCTTTCGCTTGGTGGGCTGGAACAATTTCCTGCCGGCCAAACGCGTCTCGCCACTTATCGCAACCCCGTGGTCAATTCCTGGGACGGCGAAACCAGCGACATCGCGTGCTGGGTGCGAAATGTTGACAATCAAAAGTTCCAGGTCTTTGCCATCAACTGCGCGCACCTTGGATGCCCCGTTCGCTGGTTCGCCCAATCGAACCTTTTCATGTGTCCGTGCCATGGCGGCGCTTACTACCAGGATGGTTCGCGCGCCTCCGGACCCCCGGAGCGCGGACTATTTCAGTACAGCTATAAGGTCGAGGGTGGAAAACTTCTCATCAAGGCTGGCGAGATGCCTACTCCCGGTCAGCCAGTAGTAAGTAAAGCGGGAGGAAAGGCAACATGCGCTTGATCCAAAAAGTCGGCGAGTGGTTCGATCTGCGGCTGCAGCTCGGGGCGCCGATTCGCGCGACCGCCGAGCATCCGGTTCCACGTGAGACCGCGAGTTGGTTCTACGTTTTCGGCAGCGCCGCGCTCACCTGTTTCATGCTCCAGATTGTGACAGGCATATTGCTCGCGCTGATCTATGTGCCTTCTGCAGGAGAGGCGTGGAACAGCCTCCAAACCCTCAATCACGGCATCTCTCTAGGTTGGTTCATACGAGCCCTGCACGGATGGGGTTCTAATTTCATGGTTGCGATTGTACTGATCCATATGGTGCAGGTCTTCCTCTTTGGCGCGTACAAGTTTCCCAGAGAACTCACGTGGATCGTTGGCGTCTTTCTATTACTGGTAACGCTTGGCATGGCCTTTACAGGGCAGGTATTGCGATTTGACCAGGACGCCTACTGGGGGTTGGGTATCGGCGCATCGATCGCAAGTCGAGTCCCAGTGATCGGGCCGTGGGCTGTGAACCTGATGCTCGGCGGTCCGATTATTGCCGGCGCGACGCTTTCACGATTCTTCGCGCTGCACGTTTTTGTTGTCCCGGGACTATTGATTGCTTTCGTCGGCGTGCATCTGCTGATGGTGCTGAAACTGGGGATCAATGAATGGCCCATGCCAGGGCGGGTCGTCCGGCGTGCAACATATTTACAGGAATATCACGAGCTGACGCACAAGCAGGGGATACCGTTCGTGCCTGAAGCGGTGTGGAAGGACATACTATTTTCCGCTTTCATTCTCGTCGCGATTGCTGTTTGCGCGATTCATTTTGGTCCTTTTGGTCCAAGCGGCCAACCTGATCCGACCATTATTCAGACCGCCCCACGTCCCGACTTCTTCTTTTTGTGGCTGTATGCTTTGCTTTCGTTTCTGCCCCCATCTGCCGAGACACCTATCCTGCTGATTGGTCCTGCCATCGGAATCATTGTCCTGCTGGCGCTTCCGTTTGTAGCGGGCGAAGGTGAAAAGAGCTGGAAACGCAGGCCGATTGCAGTGCTTACGATTCTTCTGGTCGCAGTGGCCCTCGGCACTCTGACTCATCTGGCTGAGCACACACCATGGAGTCCCGTGATGGATGCCTGGAGTGGCCAGCCGATTCCGGCTGAATTCCTGCAGGGTCGGACGGCATTGGAGCGCCATGGTGCGCTGGTCTTCCAAGCCAAGCAATGTCACAACTGTCATTCGCTGGATGAGAAAGGAGGTCAGCGCGGGCCGGCGCTCGACACTGTTGCTCTCCGCCTTACCGAAGATCAACTTATTCGCCAGGTGATTCAGGGTGGGGGAAATATGCCGGCCTATGGGAAAAACCTCAGTCCGGCGGAAACAACCGCGCTGGTGGCATTCCTGGAAACACTCCATCCGGTAAATCAAAAACCCGCGCGCAATGCTTCTCAAGCGGTGGCGCTCAGTGAGAGCGAGAGCGAGGTCTCGCCACGGTAGGCCTAGCTACATTCGAGCCCCATGCCCACATGCAGTCGTGGTCAATCCCGCTCGCTATCGCATCGGCGCTGCTGGTGATGGCATTCGTTTACCTGCGCGGATGGCTTTCTCTTCGAAACGCGTTCCCAAACCTGATCCCCGGCTGGCGGCTTGCCGCATTCATAAGTGGACTCTTTGCAGTGTGGGCTGTCGTCGCCTCTCCTCTTGCCGCACTTGATCATCAGTCACTCACGATTCACATGATGAAGCACCTTCTGCTGATGACGGTTGCTGCTCCACTAGTTCTAGCAGGAGCGCCAGCGTTTCCACTGGTGTGCGGGTTACCGAAGCTTTTCATTAAGAGCCATTCCCCTCTCGCCAGTCTGCCGGCACGATGGCTGGAACGCTGTCTCAGGCATCCTGTATTGTGTTGGCTGGCGGGCACGGCTGTTGTAATTGGATGGCATCTTCCGGTTGCGTTTCAGTTGGGCATGCGCTCCCACTGGGTGCATAACCTGGAGGACGGTTGTTTTCTGGCAGCTGGCGTCTTGTTCTGGTGGCCCGTCGTGCAATCTTCGCCGAGCGCGACAAGGTCCCCTCGGTGGTCCAAGGTTTTGTACCTCTTCCTTGCCACGCTGCCTTGTGACGTTCTTTCCGCATTCCTCGTGTTCTGTAACCGACTTGTCTACCCCTTCTATTTGTCGACACCACAGCTGTTCAGTCTGCGCCCACTTCAGGACCAGGAGTGTGCAGGCGCCCTGATGTGGGTTTGGGTAACGTTCGCATATCTGGTTCCCGCCGTCGCTATCACCGTGAAGATACTCTCGCCCTCGAACTCACAATCGCAAAAATCCATGCAAGTCGGGGACGGACTGTCAGGCATCAGTGGTGCAGAGGCAGAAGTGCTCTAAAGGTGGCCGCCAGCTATCTTTTTATTATCCTTAATTATTATCCGCCGCTCTGCTGAGCAGAGATAGACTTCCAGCAAACTCGCGCAGTCGCGCCCGGGACTTCACCTGTGCCGATTACTTGGCCGTCGCGCCTTGCTGACACCGTGTCTCGCTAGCCTTGTGTTGAACGACTCGCATCTTTACTGTGTCGCCGGGAAACTCGAGGTACATTACGTTCTTCGTTAAGCGAACCGGAACATGATCGTTGGCGGACAAATCAGAGGGTAGGTCATCGATTTCTGATTCGTACCGCAGGTTGTAGATTTCGCAATTCAATCGCACAGAAACATCGTAGCCATAGTAGTGCGACTGCAATGGCGCACGACTGGCATTCGCTCCTGTTCTCACAGGCGGTGACGCCTCGTTCCGTCTTTGAATGTTGACGATTGTCCCTTCCTGGGATGGCGCGGATTGAGCGGTTGTGCAAGGAACCGTCACAGCGCTAATGGCGGCAAGAATACCGACACACAAAACGATTTTCATAGCTATTCTCCTTGAATCGAAATATGGAATTCGCAAGCGCGAGCCTCCTTCGCGGATCAAGCTAGCGCAGACTTGTTGTGATTCGCTCCTCATATAGGCAACGATCAACGCAACCGAAGACATTCGAAGCAATTGCTTTGCGAAGAGGTGCGCGCCCTTAAGTTCTTTGTTGGAGTCATATACTTTCAATCTCACTCAGCGCGCCGTGTCGATCACCTGTCACACTGCCAACATGCGACGGAAGACCCCTGATTCGCAGCTTTCATTGCAGCGGCACGGCGCCGGGCCTGAATGTGAAGGACCGATCCGCTCACACCACCATGCTCAGAACGGCAGACGCACTGAGAGAATCCAGCGATGGTTGTATTGGTGGAACTGTGTCGCGGCGATCTGCACACCACCACCAATGCTAAGATGGAGCCGCTCCGCCAGTGGGAAACTGCCCAGCACCAGTCCCGGCGTCAGGAAAACTTCTTTCTTTCCGTCGAGCGTTCCGCCTGACCAAAAGATCGAATTTTGCTCGAGCATGGGCCAGATTTTTCCCTTGATCCGGTAATCAACGGCAGTATTAAAAACGATCGCCCGGCCCAGGATATTTGCGCCCGTGACCGGAAGATTAGCACCAATAGTGCCTTGGATATCCACCGGCCCCAATCCCTTAGCTGCTGCGAAAGTAGGGGACAAGACGCTGTGACCCTGGCCATTCGGTGAAGTTCCCGTGGCGAAGGAACCACCAAGAAACAATCCCACAAAGTAGTCGCCCTTGCCCTCTGTTGCGGAGAACGCCCGGAACTTCACTTGCCACGAGAGATCTCCAAATCCATCCGGGCTTTTCGATTGATGCACGAAGTAACCCGGTGGAAATATTCCCACTTCGAAGCGGGTTGTCGGGATGATTTCCAGACCTCGTGAGGCGCCATAGTTCGAGGTTACCGTACCGCCCGAGGGATCTTGCTGCCAAGACATGTCGTAACGGTATTGCTGGACGAGCATGACGTGAGTTGTGACTATGGGTGAAACAAAATGAGGCTGGCCAGCACGTGCTTCGTCCACTTTGTGCGCCCAAGCGCGCACCCAGTCGTCCTGGCGGCGGCTATTGCTGCTGTCGGCATGGTTCGGATTGGAAGCGTCTTGACTTTGTTCGGCAGAATTCAGTAAGCAAAAGTCCGCCGACTGGCCGCACAACGAAAGAGATGGAGCCGAACTGGAAAATAGGTGCGCATCGATTTCGCCAGAAGTCTGAGCCCGCAGTGGGGCCGCAAAAATGGACACTAGGATAGCGAGGAAGCAGAAAGAACATTCTGCAAACGACGTTCCTAGTTTGAATGCCATTCTTTTGATCCCTTTTCATCAGAGGTTCAATCGGTACCTGTCGGTATGACTGAGCGCACCATTTCGTAGCCTGCCATGATCCTTTTCAGTTGATATGCATGCATGTCTCCAAACGTCGTCTCGGCAATAAGTACAAGCTCTGCTAGGTCAAAATCAGCACCGCACAGCAGAAAGAACCATCGCAGCGTCAATATGCGGACAGTGAGTCAGGTAGTCGACGGTGCCAGCATTGTTGATCTTTCGAATCCTCAGGACGATGAACTCACAAAGCTCTGCATCAGAGAGTCAAAGCGGTCGTTTCTGAGCGCAACAGGGGTTTTGGAAATGCAAATGCATTCTGGACATCTGAAAAGGAGATCTACATGAAAACCGTACTTCGTACAGCACTCTGCGCTCTGTTTTTCCTGACTACCCTGGGACCTGCATTTGCCCAGCACGTCACAACCGATTTTGATCATCAAGCCAATTTCTCTCAGTACAAGACCTATTCCTGGCAGTCGATCCAGCCAGCGAATTCCCTCTGGGACGCCCGAATCAAGAATGCGGTGGATGCCCAATTGGCTGCCAAGGGCTGGACTCAGGTGGACAGCGGTGGCGACGTGGCCATCGTGGCGATTAAGACCACCCAGACTCAGAGATCACTTCAGACCTTCTATGACGGTATGGGTGGAGGATGGGGTTGGCGAAGATTTGGAGGCGGAGGGTTCGGCGAGGCGACGACAACCGAACAGGACTATAAAGAGGGAACCCTGGTAGTTGACATGTACGACGCGAAGACAAAGCAGCTGATCTGGCGAGGCAGTGCCGAAGACACGCTCTCCAATAAGGCCGCGAAAAATGAAAAGAACCTGGACAAGGGCGTCGCGAAGATGTTCAAGAAATTCCCTCCGGAGCCGGCAAAAGGCTAAGCACAAGGCTTCCACACCGACTCGAGCGAGCAGCATTGTTTCAGAATCCAAAGAGGAGAAACTATGGAATTCACTCGCGAACCTAAACCGGCTGTGCCTACGCTGCTCGGCCGACAGCACAATAACGATGGCAGGCGGCACCTGGGGCTGAACCGGCGCCGTTTGCTGAAGCTTGGCGTCGCCTCCATCGTTGCAACTTCGGTGCCGGGCCGGCTGCTTCACGCGCAATCGGGGCCGCAGTCTTGCTCTCCGCCCATCTCGCAGAACCATGCCCCATCCAATGGTGGTTCTTGCCCCTATCCAATTCCCTGGCTCGACAAGAATGGCAATCACAATCAGAGCCCCATGCCGAATGTGGAACTTTCGAGCATCTATCACTTCAAAGGAAAACTGGCGCGCTGTAACGGGTTTCACGGCATGGGTACAGATAACAAGGGCAACCGCCTCGCTTGGGGCACTCCCACCACTGACTTTAGCTACATGGCAGGTGAGTACTGGGCTGCCCGCCAGGCGCACCAAGCGGTCTTCGCCCACACTTGACTGACGGTATTCAAGGGACCGGCGGTCCCGCAGAACCAGATCCATGATTTCCATCCTCCCATCTCGCCCGAAGGCCTGTACTGGGTCACACCTGTGCCATCAACCGATCTCACGTTCAGTGCGGACGAAAAAGCTGCGACGCTCCAGATGACTAACGTCGCCATCATTGATCAGCCTCGCTGGCCGGCGATGGATGCTGAAACTACTCCGGCATTCATGGATTTCAAACTGGTCCTGAAGCTCACCGACGAGCCGGTCAAGTACGAAGACCCGACCCGGCAGTACCGATTCGACGGCTTCAAGGCGGACGCACAACTCGAAGCCACGATTCGCATGCCCTCGATCGATTTCACCTTCAAAACAGATCCAATGGACACTTCTAAGTGTGATTTCGCAGTAATGGGCGACGAAGTGAACGGCAAGTATTACGAAGCAGCGAAAGGCGTTGGCAGTTAGATTGCATTCGAGGATGGAAGAAGGTGCTCCAACGTAGCGCTGGAATGCGATTTACGCAAATGCTCATTCGGAGGAAACCCGGATGGACAGCAACTATGTGTTTCCTTGCAGAGTGATGTGGTGGTTCGGACAGCAAGATGCAGGCAAGGAATACTCAGGGCTGCTGTTTGCGGGGATCCAGAAATATAAGCCTTGTGTGGGCTTATTTGCTCTTGCTTGTTCCTGAGTACAGAGCACGAATGTGGTCGAATTCACCATGGATAAGGAAAAACGCGATGAATGAAGAGAAGAAAGAAAAGATGATGGATGCCGCAGTTTCCAGAAGGAGTGTCCTGGGAATGGGTTCCGCAGCCTTGGCTGCGGCGGCATTCGCAGGACTAACTGCCCACGCACAAACGCGGGAAGGCGCGCAAAAGGCAGAAGGCGATCATTCTACGAGTAACCCTGGACAAGAGAACAGGCCACTGCTGGCTGAGAACCCCAACTCAAACACACCTCCGCCCACGGATTTTGGGGATGTCGGTCCTATTTGGTACTCCTACGATCTGACGAAAAAACGAGTTCAAGAGGGCGGCTGGACCCATCAGGTCACGCAGCGTGAATTGCCGTCCTCAACGGAACTAGCGGGCGTCAACATGCGCTTGACGGCAGGCAGTTTCCGCGAACTGCATTGGCACACAGCCGACGAGTGGTCCATCATGCTCTATGGAAATGCCCGCGTCACGCTATTGAATCCTGATGGCACGATCTTTATCGACGACGTGAGCAAGGGCGACCTGTGGTATTTCCCGGCCGGCTATCCTCATTCTATTCAGGGCCTGGGGCCGGATGGATGCGAGTTCCTCCTGGTCTTCGATCAAGGTATGTTTTCGGAAGACGGTACACTGCTTATCTCGGAATGGGTGGCGCATACGCCTCCTGAAGTGTTGTCGAAGAACTTTGGACTGCCGGAGAGCGCTCTCACCGGTCTACCGACTGGTTCTCTTTACATTTTTCCCGCAGACTTACCGAAGTCGCTGGCGGAGGATAGGGCAGCAGTTGGCGGGCAGAAAGTGCAGTCTTCCATCCAGTACACCTTCAAAATGGAAGCGATGGCGCCGACCAAGCGAACTACCGGGGGCGAAATACGCATCGTCGACTCGCATAACTTTCCTGTCTCGAAGAATGTTGCCGCTGCCCTGAACACGATCAAGCCCGGAGGGATGCGCGAGCTCCATTGGCATCCCAACGCCTCTGAGTGGCAGTTCTGGATGGCCGGGAAGGGAAGAATGACTGTGTTTATGCCCGTTGGGTCGGCACGTACCATGGACTTCAACGCCAACGATGTCGGCTTCGTTCCATTCAATGCTGGTCATTACGTGGAAAACACTGGCGATACTGACCTGGTGTTTCTGGAGCTGTTCAAGGCGAGCGAAGTTTTGGATTTCTCTCTCAACCAGTGGATCCGGCGGCTTCCTCCCGAAATGGTTTATTCGCATTTGAAGCTTGATAAGAATGCCATACAAACTATTCCGGCAGAAAAGTTGGAGATCCTGCCGCGATAGCCCTTCGCTGACAAACCCAGCGACGGGAGGTGCTTCTCCGGGCGCGAGGGAGCGGCGTCTGTAATTCTCAGACTGCGATGTTTTGTAACTGACATGGGGGGATTTATGTTCGAAGGACTCTTGCAGCCCACGCATCTGTTGGTGATCTTTGGAATTGCGTTGCTAGTATTCGGACCCAGGAAGCTACCAGAACTGGGCAAAGGAATCGGGGAAAGTATCCGTGGTTTCAAATCGGCGATGAAAGAGCCCGAGGATGGCCGCGACAAAACCACCGTCGCCGATCATGACTCCATCCCCCGATGACCTTTATTTTGGCGCCGGAGAGTGATGGGGCTACCGACTGCTTGTGTTAGCGGGGCCTTCCGATCGCTGGAGATTACTCCGCTCGACGAGCGAAATCTCCTTACAGTGCAATTAAATTTATAAGGAGATTTCATCGATGCCTCATAAAGAGGAATCAGTCACGCTTCACTCCGAACAATCCAGCACTGTCGTTTCACGGCGAAGGTTCTTGAGTGCGGGCTCCGCTGCAATTACTGCTGTCGGCGCTAGTCTGCTGTCAACTCCAACCGTGGCGCACGCAGAGACCGAACCGCAGATCGTCTGGTCAACATCACAATGGAAGATAGCCGACTTCCGCAAACTCGTGGAGGACAAAGCGCCGGTTAAGCAGTTGTTTGACGCTCGACAGATCAATCAGGGCAGCTTTCTGGATGAAATGAAGAACTCATCGAATGCGTTGCATTTCGGCTTTGGCGTGCCGGTAGACCATATCAGACTGGTCGGGGCGCTGCATGGACCAGCCAACCTTCTTAATTTCGATGACTATGTCTGGAATAAATACCAGATAGGCGCGTGGTTGCAAGTCAACGATCCCGATACAGGAACGCCCGCAATCAAAAACCCCTTCTATCGCAGCCGCACATCGACGAGCTCCGATTACAACTCAACCGATCCTGACAATATGAATTCAAGATTTCAGGATGCAAGCATTGATACCCTGCACAAGCGTGGAGTACAGTTTTGCTGCTGCCATACCGCACTTGAAGAGCAGGCAAAAGTGCTTGTTAAACGCAATGGTTTATCGATCGGCTCTGAGATGTTGGTAGAAGAGATGCTTCGCCATACATTGCCAGGCGTGTTGGTAGTCGCGTCTATGGTTTCCGCGATCGCGTTACTTCAACTTCAAGGCCACTACAGCTACATCAGTGTATAAGTCACGAAGAAGAATTTCCAACTCTGGTTGCTCCTTATAACGAAGCAATCGACCTCAGATGATTGTTGAGCAGCAATCTCGGCACTGAAAGAAGCTAGACAGAACTGCCCAGCGCCATCCTAATTACCGCCGAGACGGCATTCCTTGAGGAGAATATGACCATGGTTGAGATGACAACGTCGCTGTAGCTGGTGACGAGAAACCTTGCCAGTCTTCGCAGGGCCGAACTTGTCTCTCCTTGCTCCTCCGCGCACCTAAGTTCTTGTTGGCGTGTTTCAGTTCTCCGGTCAGCCATAGCTTCGGGCATGCGCTGGTAAGCGGCGGCAGCGGCGGCGCTAGTTCTGTTACTCGCCGCCTCCTCGCGTGAGGAGAAGCCCAACGCGACGATGGAGGGTGCGGCTATGAGATCGCGCAGTGATTCCTCGTTCGGGTAGGAGATCACGAGGTGTTCAGGACCAGTGTCGGTACGAAGTCCTGCTATTACTGCGTACTGCACGCCTGCAGAATCAACCACCTCTTTCACAACCCCTCCTCCGTTACTCATGCTCGTGTTCGATATGTCTTGAGCACATGATCACCTGCCTCTTCGGCTCACGTGCCGTCATGCATCGAATCACAAGCACTTTAAGTTCCAATGTGAGGGCTTGATTTCAGGTCGCAATTTGCCCAATTTGGAGGGGCGCGGCGCCGAGCATCCGGCTGTCGATCCGCCGGGATTGCCACAGCGAAAACTGGCCTATGTATCCACATGTTTTTTTGCTTCTCACGTGGGGGGCGGTGCGTCTTGCTCTATCAATTTCTGAGCTTTCAGCCCGGAATTCAGCCGGAATCTTGAGAATTCCAGCGACTTCGTTAGCGCAAGATAGTGCTTATTTCTTAGACACCTGCGGACGGCATGAATTTAGCAGTTGAATCACCGTTATTCCGCCGCGTGCCAACTGGAAGAGGGAGTTCCGCCATTCATATTCTTTGCCAGCTTCGCGGAATCAGGCCCGAGATCTTTCTTGTACACAACCCCGTGTTGGGTAACGGCGAAAGTCATTACGCCCGACGAACGGTATTCCGCGGGATACGCTATGAAGGCGAACTCGGCCTTGCCGGCAGCGCCGCCCTGCTTTTGTCCAGTCAACATTCGGAAATAGTATCCGTGGAATGGCCCTGACGGTTCCTTCCCGCTGGCGGAGGCCTCGCCGCCTGCGTTCGCACTGACAAGGGTGTGGGCGTACTGAGCGACTGGGTCGCCGTCCCCTGTTGCAGTGGTTTCCTGTCGCTGTTTGGTTAGAACCAGGGCGTGGCAGGTTTCAATGGCAGTCGCTTCATTCTCTCCGATTCGACGAAACAGGACTTCTTGCTTCCCGGTAGCGGCGTCGAAATACCACGCCCCGGCTTTCGAAACCAGGGGAATTGGAAATGGCCAGTTCTCGGCTCCGACATATAGAACCGTGGTGCCATCAGGTTCCCGCACGAGACGGTGCATTTCCTCATATTTCTTGCCGAAGTGCTCGCGCTCGAGTTTGTCTTCGGCTGTATCATCGGTGGAAACCAGTTCCGTTTCGCCGCCGAGAATCTGCGTCACGGCCTGCTCGCTATCGCTCTGGACCGCGACATAGAGCGCGTGACTTGCAGCTTCAGCGGAGGGGAAACTCTTCGGCGTTGATTTCTGCGCGAAAGACAAAGCAACCAAGACCACGGCCACGAGCACCGCTCCGAGGGCAACTGTGGTTATGTGCCGGAGTCTCCGAAATACATCGAACTTCTTAACCGTGACCTGCTGCATGATCCTCTCCTATGAGCAATTGCCGACAATCTTGCCAAGACCGCTACAAAACCGAACTACCTATGACCACCGCCCCCGCCGCCACCGTGGAACCCTCCACCGCCGAAGCTCGACCGCCCGCCTGAGGAGTTCGACCGCGCAACACCGCCGTGATTGAACCCGCTGAACGCGCCGGAGTGCGTACCCGCCTGGCTGTGTCCGGCAAACCCGTGTTGTGCACCGCCGAATCCTCTCGCGGGCGCGCCGCCATGAAATCCGCCAGCGCGATTAAAGTTGTTGCGGTTCACGAAGACTCTGCTGTGGGATACGTACGTGTTGTGGTTGAACTCAACCCCGTGCCGGCCGCGCCAATCGTCGCCCCAGTGGTGCCATCCCCAGCCATACCCGCCAAAGAAGCCGATTCCAAAGCCGACGCCAAACCCAATTCCTGGTCCGGCAAGGAACAGTCCTGGATACGAATACC
>Ga0209488_10000990_pt1 | contig 24133 bp, 18 predicted proteins | sample Rivendell_Oct201_8_FD_188349 | JGI IMG/M metagenome (GOLD analysis project Ga0209488, IMG submission 188349) | Vadose zone soil microbial communities from the Eel River Critical Zone Observatory, Northern California, USA -... | ecosystem: Environmental > Terrestrial > Soil > Vadose zone >...
GCCACGAAGTCCTGTTGTGGGACAAGTTCGCCGACAGAGGCGTTTGTTCTGGTGGAGTGTACGCGCATCCGACCGGTCTTGAATGTATACTGTCGCCATGTCGATTAAGCTTCCCTTACATGAGATGACAATCAAGGAAAAGCTGGCTGTCATGGAATCCTTATGGGAGGACCTTTCCCGCTCTCCAGATTCGATCGAGTCCCCGGAATGGCATAATGCAATTCTCGAACAGCGCAGTGAAAAAGTTGCAGGCGGGACAGCTCAGTTTGTAGATTGGGAGGCGGCGAAGGCCGAGATTCGCAAAAAGCTTCGGTGAAAATTGAAATCCTCGACGAGGCAGAATTGGATTTGGTCGACGGTTTTCACTTCTACGAAGGGCAGGAAGCCGGGCTTGGCTGGTACTTTCTGGATTCGCTTTTCTCCGATGTCGACTCCCTCCTACTCCACGCTGGAATACACGAAAGGATTTACGGCTATTACCGTTGCCTTGCGAAACGTTTTCCTTTTGCTGTGTACTATTCCGTAGAAGAAGGAATTATCCGCGTGTATGCCGTTCTGGACTGCCGTCGCAACCCATCGTGGATCCGAGAGAATCTAACGAAGCGCGGCCAATAGAAAATACGCCGGAAGGACTCGAACCTTCGCCCCCTGCTTAGAAGTCAGGCGATAGCAGCCTATTATCAACAGACGCTGTATTTTTTGTTCCGGGCGGCAGAGGATAGGGCATTCATGCGGGGGTGCCGAAGTATGGATCCCAATTTTCAGACTCGCTGTGATTTCAAAGTTCAGTTTTCAGTTTTTGCATGATATACGCTCGGCCTTGGACTACTCGATTCTTTGTTGCGCAAACATGGGAATCTATTTCTCGATCACGGGGGTTTAACGCCATGCGAATAAACTATCGCTTGTTCCTTTCGGTGCTCGTTCCAGCCTTTTTAATCCTCACCGGATATGCCGTCGTTAAGGCTCAGAACGTCAATTCTTCGGCCGTTAAAGGGGGGCGCTGGTCTGATCCCGCCACCTGGTCTGGCAAAAAGGTTCCCGGCGAAGGCTCCGCGGTCACCATTGACAAAGACATGGACGTTGTCCTCGATGTCAGTCCGCCGGCGCTGCGCAGTTTAACGATCAACGGCAAACTGAGCTTCGCAAATAGTAAGGATCTTGAACTGACCACCGAGTGGATCATGTTGCACGGGGAGTTGGAAATTGGTACTGAAGCCGCCCCCCACACGCGCAATGCGACCATTACCCTGACCAATAACGTCCCGGGTGAAGACGTCATGGCAATGGGTGACCGCGGGATCATGCTCATGGGCGGAACTCTGAGCCTGCACGGTAATCGGAAAGACTCCTGGACCAAGCTGGTAAAAACAGCCGCCGCGGGTAGCACCACAATCGAAGTCTTGAATGCCGGTGACTGGAAAAAAGGTGACGTGATTGTTGTCGCGTCAACGGATTACGATCCCCACCAGGCAGAGAAACGAACCATCTCCAGCATCTCCGGAAAAGTGATTACGCTGGATCAGAAACTTGAATACATGCACTACGGCCAAGTCACCTTCGGCGTGGATGAGCGTGCTGAAGTCGGTATGCTTTCACGCAATATCCATCTCCAGGCTTCAGCCGACGCAGAAACCTCATTCAGCGGCGGGCACGTGATGGCGATGGCCGGGTCAAAAATGCAAGTCTCCGGCGTCGAGTTCTTTCGCATGGGTCAGCACGAGAACCTTGCGAGGTATCCGATCCATTGGCATCTGGTTGGCGATACGCAGGGGCAATACATCGAGAACTCTGCGATTCACGACACCTACAGCCGCTGTGTGACGGTACATGGTACGAACAATGTGCGGGTTCAGAACAATGTGGCGTACAACAATGTCGGTCACTGCTACTTCCTTGAAGATGGCGTGGAACACGGGAACCAGTACATTAGCAACCTGGGGATGCTGACCAAATGCCATCCCACCCGGCCCTGTAATTCGACAAATGCAATCGTCGGAACCTACGGAGGCGGCGCTCAGGGTCAGAATGCCACCGACCAGTTGCTTCCTTCCGACAACACGGCGGCCACCTTCTGGATCACGAACCCCGACAATACCTACCGAGGGAATGTGTCCGCAGGTTCTGAGGCCACAGGCTTCTGGATGGCTTTTCCAGAACATCCAACAGGTAAGTTTGAAGGCACGGAGATCGCCGCGAAGACCTGGCCCCGTCGAATGCCATTTCGGGAGTTTTCCGGCAACGTCGCTCACTCCGACATCGAAGGGCTGATGCTCGATCGCGGAACCAATGCACAGGGTAAATTCAACCTTGGCGGGAACTACTATCTGCCCCTTGCGGATCCCGGCGACACCAACAGCGCGAGGCTGGAAGCGGTGTTCAAAGACCTTACCATCTACAAGAGCAGGGGCGCTGCCATCTGGGCCCGTGGCGAGAATCATATCTTCGACGGCCTGAAGATTGCCGACAGCGCTATCGGCTACACGCATGCGTACCCGGGTACGGCCCAGTTCCACGGCGACTATACTTCGAAAGTCATGAACTCCCTGTTCGTGGGCGAAAGCGACAATAAAGGCACTCCCAAAACCGAAGCGGAAATCAAGTACGGTCGAACCATGCCTCGCGCTGACGCGGATTACCCGGTCCGTGGCTACGAGTATTATGATTTCATCCACTCCGTTGTGAACACCAGGTTCGTCAACTATCAGGACAATGCCACTCGCAAGTCCGGAGCGATCTCGTACCTGCTGTACACGAGCTTTGGGATCAGCTCCAACAACTCCGTCGAAAAAGTGACCTTCGAAAACGCCAAGCCGGTGTATTTCCCACCGCAGGAGCGCCGATGGTCCTTCTCCGGTGAATTCGGAAGTTTTGCAGGCTGGAATGGCGCGGTGTTCAAGGATGTCGACGGCTCGCTCGGCGGTGGCCCCAATTCCTATATTGTCCTCGACACTGGGATCGCGGCCGCGTCCGATGACAAAGACTGCAGAATCGAGCCGACCTGGGGCGCTGCCGTGTGTAAGGGTGATTTGGGTCGCGTCACGATAAACGCCGGCGGCGCTGGCGGCGGTCGTGGTGGCGCTCCTGCCGGCCCCGGCGGCGCTGGCGGCGGTGCCCCCGCTGCAGGTCGTGGCGCAGCTCCCGCTCCTGGAGCTGCCGCAGGTCCTGGTGCTGCTGGCCAAGGACGTGGTGGTCCGGGCGCAGCTCCTGGCGCAGTCGCCCCGATCGGCGGCGGTGGCGCAAGAGGCGGTGGAGCTGCTAACCCGATCGTTCTCAGCCGCAATGGCAGGAGTTTTACCGTCACCGGAGCCACCAACGTACGCAGCGGTACCGAGATCAAGGCGGAAACCCAAGCGGCGTCCGTGTCCATTAACCTGAGCGAGCTGGACAGCGGCTCATGGGTAATTTTCGAATTACCGGGATTCACCACCGCAGCGACGGGCACAGCACAAAACAGCCTCGATGCACTGCGCAGCGCAACCAGCACCTCGTACTACAAAGGCGAAAACGCACTTTGGGTCAAGGTTGTCTCGACCGGCGGCCCCGCAGGTCGTGGCGGTCGTGGCGGCGGCGGCGGGGGCACTGTCCAAGTCAGCAAGTAAGCTGCCCTGCGGTAGAAGCAAGAGCCCCCGGCGCAGGCCGGGGGCTTTTCGTTTGGCGATAAGTCCAGCTTGAGAACCCCGCGATCCAAGGCGACACCAATCTGTTTATCTCCGTAGAATTCCCAGAAATCGACACTGCCATCCTTCAACGGCGTTCAGCATCTTGCAAGGCGAGCGTGGTTTTGTCGGGAAGCAAGTGTCGATAGAAACGTAGCTGCGGATTCCACAAGTTTCAGCCGTCCAAGCATTAGGCTCGCCGCATCCAATTGATTTCCTAATACGCCCGCAAGGACTCGAACCTTCGACCCCCTGCCTAGAAGGCAACGCCGAACAGCCCATCCTGTTGGTTCTCCGTGGTCCTGGTCGTTCTCATTGCGGCCTGATTCGGTTCATTCGGAAAAAATTGAGTACGGAATTGTGCACTTCGTTTCACGGTTGTTACGGACTTGTCGATCACTTCGTATTCGCGGCTATTGTGTGGGCTTGTTTGTTGGCCAATATACTTCGTTGATAGCTGTTTCCGGTGTTACGTAATACACGGTCTGAACTTTGAGGCGGTAGGCGTATTTGTTGGATTCATGTCCTATAAGGTATTCAAGATTCCACCACATCATCGGAACGGGCCGACCTTCCCCCAACCTCATTTCTCGAAAGGCCTTGGCGAGAACGTCTCTCGCGACTTCGTTTTGCGCACCGACTGGTGTCCTGGCTACTTCAAAAATGGAAGTTATCCCCAGAAGTCTGATGCTTGCCTGGACCTTGATCCCCGTCGCTTCGGAGACTGCGCTCGCAATCAGGTCGATTGTAGCCCCCAAGGTCCGGTCTTTCGCAGGAAACGAAATTCTCGCATCGAGTGGTGACATCGTCGACACCCATTGTCCTTGCTCGCCGCGAATTTGCTCTGGAACAATGCTAAAACCGTATCCGCCGACGGAAACGAGTCGGAAGATCCCTGGATTCCCACGATTGGCATGGTCCGAAAGGCTCGATTGCAGAAGGTCGGCTGCAACTTGCATCGCATCCTGCCCTTCGCGCAATGTGCTTTTTGCTGAGACGGTTCCCAATCCCGCAACTCGTACTTTCGGATCAAGTGTTGGGGCTACGTTTGCCTTTTCGCGAATCCCTGGAATGTCCAAAAGACTGATTAGATCGTTTGGTAAATGCCTTTCGCGAATTGCGGGAACATCCACTTGGCTAATCAGGTCCGAGTCCGCGATCCAAGCTGGTTCTTCATACGCAATAGGAAGTCTAAGTTGCTGCGAAATTTGATCCGCAACTTTCAAGAGTGGATTCGATTCGTCCGTCACTGCGACAACCACGTCCGTCGCAACTGGAGGAGGTGCATTATTCGGCGAAGCGACCGACAAACCGCCTCCCCTAAAACCGCCCCCCGTAGGTGCTGCTGGCCTCGGCGATTGGGACTGACTCAGGAGCAACGTCGCAGGAACAATGAGCACCAAAAAAGCGGGCACGATTCTAAATCGCATGGTTATCCTCCGTTCCGTGAGCCGAGTGTTTAGACCTCTACCGCCGAGGACAAAGTGCTCACTGTATCGGAACAAACCCTGATGCGCATCGCGGGGCATGTCAGCCGCCGGATGCTGGACCACTACAGTCATGCCCGACTGGCCGCGAAGCGAACCGATAAGGGTGGGCTTACGTCTCAATCTATAGCACAAAATGACGAACCTGCCGAAGCAGCTCCGCATGTGAGTGAATCTAAATACGCCCGGAAGGACTCGAACCTTCGACCCCCTGCTTAGAAGGCAGGTGCTCTATCCACCTGAGCTACGGGCGCGCAACGATTTCTAAATCGTACGATCATTCGACGGATTCGGGGAAATTTTCATCGATGCGGCGGGGAGATTTCAAATCCGGATTTTTCACAGGGACCTGAGTCAGCCCTCTTTTCCTTATCTTTATAGGCGTTTGCAATTATTGGCATGCTTCTTGCGAACTGGTTTAACGATTGCGCGTCAAACCCAATTGGCCCGCCAGGGTCATGAGGAGGAAACCATGAAAACATTGGCAACTCGAAATGTCCTGCTGGCGATCGTCGTGTCGCTGGCCCTCGCGGCATCCGCATTGGCGGACACTCTCATCCTCAAAACAGGAGAACGTGTGACCGGATACTACGAAGGCGGATCGGCGCGCGTGGTGAAGTTCCGTTCCTCGTCCGGCGATGTGAGGGACTACGACATCCTCAGCGTCCAGCAGATTCAGTTCAGCGACGATCAGAAAACCGCGGTGCTTCCAACGAGCGATGCGCCGCAGTTGCGGACGCCTGCCGAACGTCCGTCATCGCCGCCGGTTTCCAGCAATGCGGCCAATACCGGTTACACCATTCCAACCGGTTCGAAACTCACCATTCGCATGATTGACAGCATCAGCAGCGAAAAACAATCCGTCGGCACCACGTTTATCGCGACTCTGGACGAGCCCATCATTCAGGACGGCATTGAAGTCGCTCCCAAGGGCGCGGATGTCCGCGGACGCATTGCCACCATCAACGACGCGGGACGCTTAACCGGCTCCGCACAACTCGGGTTGGAACTCACGCAGATTTACGTCAACGGCATCTCGTACTCCGTGACCACCGCGGAATACAGCGAAGTCGGTGAGAGCCGAACCGGTCAAACGGCGAGGCGCGCCGGACTCGGCGCCGGAGTCGGAGCAGTCATTGGAGCCATCGCCGGCGGCGGTAAAGGCGCGGCGATCGGGGCCGGCGTTGGAGCCGGCGGCGCGACAGCCGTGCAGGTGATGACGAAAGGTGAGAAGTTGAATATTCCGTCGGAAACGCGATTGGAGTTCATGCTCCGCGCGCCGCTGGTGATCGCAGCGAAGTAACAAACCTCACGCCGCGGCAGCCCGTCGGCTGCCGCGGCGCATTCCGAGTCTTAGAATCCCTGAACTTTTCCAGCCTTCTTGTAGCACTGAAACACAATGTGCCAGCCGATGATGATGATCAGAAGCCAGACGGCCCAGTAATACTCCTCCGGGATTCCAAGGTTGCCGCCAAAGAAGAACGTGGTGTGCTGGCCGATCATCGCCCATAGCAGCGGCACCGACATATACGTGTTGTGACGGGATCGCAGTCCCGCGAGCTTCACCACCGCCGGGTCCGGCGCCACTCCGTCTTTCACGGCGCGAATGATTTTCTGTTGAGCCGGCCAGATGCGGAACCACACATTGAATGCCATGATCGAACCGAACAGCACTCCGGTATGAATTAATGTGCCACGCTGGCTGAATCCGCCGACATACACGTACATAACCACGACGGCCGACAGAAGGATGTACGACGTGATCACGGCAGCTCGCAGATTGTTCGCCAGGCCCGTCTTCCACAGCGCGTCATATACAAACACGGCGAGAAATGTCACGACAATCATGACGATGCTGCCGGTCGTGAACCCAGCCTCTGGAGATTCGAGTGCGGCCTTACCCTGGTAGTAAATCATGCCCAGCATCAGGAATCCGGTGATCCATGTCCATGCTGCTCCCCATCGGAACCAGTACAAGGCGCGCGGCATCAATTCCGGTACGACGAGTTTTTTTGTTGGCCCATCCAGTTTTGCCTGCAAGGGCCCGTTGACCCAGTTGAAGAAGTAGAGGTGTCCAATCCAGATAATCCCGGCAAAAACGTGCATCCACCTGAAAATCGCCTGCAAGCCGTCCATTAGTCGTTCCTCCTTATGTTGTGCAGAAAGGGGAAGTTACCACAGCCACACATCGCGACGCCACCTGCCAGCGTGCGATGGCTCTGCCCGACGGGAAAAAATGCAGGAACAGAGTGGGGACAGGCCCCGAATTCGATCATGGTTCGATTGAGACCGGAAGGTTTGTGTTTCGAATTCGACTCCAGTCCCCACTTTGTTCCTGCATTTTTTCCCATCGGGCAAAGCCGCGTGCAAATCATGATCGCGTGCTTTCAATCCGAGGAGCCTGCCGTCAAACTGGCTACGGAGAGTGACACCTTATGAAGAACTGCAGAATCCATTTAGTGATTGCTGTTGGGCTGCTCGGTCTGGTGATGACCGCGTGCGAGCGCCAGAAGATTGGCGATATCAACGCCGACCCGGGAAGTTATCGGGGAAAAGAAATCCAGATTGCGGGAGAAGTCACGCAGTCGGTTGGAGCGCTGGGCAAGGGCGTGTACCAGGTGAATGACGGAACCGGCAGCCTGTGGGTGTATTCCGACTCGCGAGGCGTGCCCAGCCGCGGTGCGCACGTGGGCGTGAAAGGGTCGATCGTGCCGACGTTCACGTTTCTGGGAATCAATTACGCAACGGTGATGCGGGAAAGCGAGCGGCGCGCGGAAAGAAGCGCCGCGCCCGCAGTTGCGACGAAGTAACGGTCTCCTCATATCGCGCGAAGCGCATCCGAATAGCTGTAGGCGCGGTCGATGAGCGGAGCGAATGCAAGCCCGACAGGGCGAAGCCATCAGGAGATGACCGCGCACGCACTTTCGTCTGTGACAAATTCGATTGATGGATGGTGCGCGGAAATTTCTTGATGGCTTCGCCCTGTCGGGCTTGCATTCGCTCCGCTCATCGACCGCGCCTACAGCTATTCGGATGCGCTTCGCGCGACCCACTTAATATCTCGGCACGATCGCGTACTTCAAAATCACGCTGGCGTTGATTTCAAGCTGGCCCGTCGACACCGGCGTGGGCGTCGAAGACCGTGCCGAAACTGAAAACACCGCCTCTCCGCGATCCTGCGGAGACACAATCGACACGCCGTTCTCTGTCACTTCAATCACCGGCCCCAGCGTCACAAACAACGCCTCGGCCATGGCTGTCGCCTTTCCCTTCGCCTCCGCCACCGCGAGCTTCAACGCCTGGTCGCGAACCGGCCCATCATTCTTCAATCGGAACTGGACGCCGTCCAGTTGATTGGCTCCATTATCCAGCGCCGCATCCACCACCGGCCCGATCTGCGACAGGTTGTCGAGCGTCACCGAAATATTATTGGATGCCGTGTACCCCGCGATGCGCGGCACGTCTCCGTTTCCCGGCCGCTGCTGGGCGTACGTCGGTGAAATCGTCAAACGTGATGTTTGAATCCGCTGGGCGGGAACTCCCAAAGCACCGATGGCCTTCAGGATCGCTTGGCCAACGCGGCTGGCCTCCTCCTGCGCATCCTTTGCAGATGCGGATTGGCGCACAATGCCGACTCTCACCGTTGCTTCGTCCGGCACGGCCGACACCTGCGCGCTGCCCGACACGGTGATTACTCCCGGCAACGGGAGGGGATTGTTGGGTTGTTGAGCCAAAGCGGAAGTCGAAAACACCGCGAGAGCAAAACCGAGGGCAATTGCTGTGGTTTTCATATGGGTTTGGACTCCGTTCATGCGAATTAGACCATAAAGTTTTGCTCCAAGCCATCCGATGAAACGACTATGACCGAGCATACCGCCGACAGCGGATTAATACCGCATGATCGGCCCGAAGGCCTGATCGATCGACTCCTGAGCATCCTTTCCGATTCTGCCGTTGAAGGCGAATCGCTGAAAACCGAGGAATTTCGCTCCCGCCTGCAGTTCTATCGCCGACGGCTGGCCGATTCCAAAAGATCCTCGGATTTTGCCAAGACGTCGATCGACTGCCTGATCACCTGCGAGGAGTATTTCAGCAGGTCGCGGGAGTACCTTCTGGATCGCGAAACAGAGTTCGGTGAAGTCATTCAGGTTCTGCGGGAATCCGTCGGGCTCCTCTCCGGAGAATCGAATAGTTTTACCGGCCAGCTGAAGAGGACCAGTGAGCGCTTCGATCGTCTGGCCGAAATTGAGGACATCCGCAAACTCAAAAAACAGATCGCCCTGGAATGCAGCGAATTCAAACGTATCGTCGAAGAAAAACAACAGCAGGATGAAGCCAGCTACAAGCGGCTGACACGGCGCATTGAACACCTTCAGGGCAGCCTCGAGCAGACCCGCGAAGAGGCTTCGCTCGACGGGCTCACACGCATCGCCAACCGGGCCAGCTTCGATCGGGCGATCCAGCGATGGATCGACGCGCACAACTCGGCAAAGAAACCGTTCATCCTCGCCATGCTCGACCTGGACAATTTCAAAACCATTAATGACAACCACGGCCACCAGATCGGCGACCGCGTGTTGTTCTGTGCCGCGCAGTGGTTCAAGAAATGCGTTCGTGCCAACGATTTCCTCGCCCGATTTGGCGGAGAGGAGTTCGCCATCATGCTGACGGATGTCACCACCGATCAGGCAAACGCAAAATTCAGCGGTCTTCTGGAAGGCATCGCCAGCTCGAGCTATAAATATATCGTCGCCGGCGAAATGGCGAACGTGTCGTTCACCGTCAGTTGCGGAGTCGCGGAATTCTGCCCGGAAGAAAGCGCGGAGAATCTGGTCCGCCGAGCCGATGCCGCCCTGTACCAGGCGAAGAAAACCGGCAAGAACCGGGTTGTTGTGGCCGATCCCTCCCCAAAATCGAAAGGACTCTGGCGCTCCCTTCAGCCGTTGATTCCGTTCAAGCTGTAATTTCACCTATAATTGCCGGAGGGGTGAAGCATGAATTACGCAGGGAACGACTCCGTCATGTTGACGCGTGAAACCGAAGTGATTGCGGTTCCGGCCGGACACACCATCAATTTGCCGAAGGGAACCGAGGTCGTGGTCACACAGGCGCTGGGCGGGTCCTATACGTTGATGGTTCCGACCTACGGTGGACTCTTCCGGCTGGTGAACAAGAATGCCGATGCCATCGGCAAAGAAGTGCAGCCCGAACCTGCAGCCGATGTCCGCAAGCCTCTCGGCGGTGAGGAACTCACAAAGGAAATCTGGCAGGCACTCAAAACCTGCTACGACCCGGAAATCCCCGTGAATATCGTCGACCTGGGATTGATTTACGAAATGGTGGTCAAGCCACTGGACGACGCGCAAAACCGCATCGAAGTGAAGATGACGCTGACCGCGCAGGGCTGCGGCATGGGCGGCTCGATTGCAGGCGACGCGCAGAACAAACTGCTGGAGATTCCGGGAATCAAGGAAGCCGATGTTCAGATCGTCTGGGATCCAGTGTGGACTGCCGAACGAATCTCGCCGGAAGGAAAGACGCTGCTGGGATTGCAGTGATATCGCCCCTCCTGGCCAGGAGGGGTGGCGCGAAGCGCCGGGGTGGTTGTTCTAGCACTTGAACCACCACCCCCGTCTGCGGCTTTGCCGCAGCCGCCCCTCCTGGCCAGGAGGGGCGATTCGCTCACTCAATAACTCGAAATCTTTCCCGTAATCAGCGGGCGGAACGCATCGATCAGCGCACGGCCTTTGAGTATGCTTTCCTCGAACTCCGATTCAGGATCGGAAAGCGCCACGACCGCTCCTCCCACTCCGATTGAAACCTGGCCGCCGGAGAACACCGCCGTGCGAATCACAATATTGAGATCCGCCGAGCCATTCAGCCCAAGAAATCCAATGGCGCCGGAATAAATTCCGCGCGCCGACAATTCGAGTTCGTCAATCAGTTCCATCGTGCGAATTTTCGGAGCTCCGGTCATGGAGCCGCCGGGAAAGGCGCTGCGAAAGCAGTCGATCGCCGTTAAGTCCGGATGGATGCGTCCCCGCACCGTGCTGACCAACTGATGCAGATTCGTGTACGTCTCCACTTCCATCATCTGCGGAACGTGAACACTGCCGATCTCGCACACCCGCCCGAGATCGTTTCGCAGCAGATCGACGATCATCAGATTTTCCGAGCGCGTCTTGACGTTCGTGCGCAGCGTTTCACGGAGCTTCCGGTCCTCCTCAGCATTCGCCGTTCGCTTCAATGTGCCTTTGATCGGCCGTGACTCCACATTCCGGTCTGCGTCGATCTTCAGGAACCTCTCCGGCGACGAGCACGCCACCGATACCTGCGGAAATCGAAGGAACGCCGAATTGGGAGCCGGATTGGAACGCCGCAGTCCCCGAAAATATTGCAGCGGACACAGCGGCGCCGCCGCTGTCATCCGATTGGTCAGGCAGATTTCGTAACTCTCACCTTCCCGGATGAACTCCATGCAGCGCCGAACGCTGCCCAGATATTGCTCGTGGGTTTGTTCCGGGTGGAACTGCATGTCGGTGCTTTGAGGCGATGCCTGTGCCGGCTGCTGAATTTCGGATTCGAAGCGGCGTTCCATTTCCTCAAACCATTCCAGAGCCTCTGCGGCCTCGCTGCGGACACCGGCATAGACCAGATATACGGAGTGCTCTTTGTGGTCGAAAGCAACCAAGCGATCGGCAAAAATCAGGCAGGCGTCGGGATGAGGCGAGGCATACGCCGGCTGGGCGCCGCACTCGGCTTTCAGTTCGTATCCGAAGTAACCCACAAAACCGCCGTTGAAATCGAACGGCAGCTCCGGAGTGTCGCAGCGGCGACGTCCAAGTTCGGTTTGCAGATAGTCGAGCAGGGCAATGTTTCTCACCGAGTCGCCTTCCGCGGAATGCAGTTCGAGTCGATGGCCGTTGGTGAAGTAGGACAACCACTGGCGATGCGGTCCCTCGGCGCTGCCCATGAATGAGAATCGTCCGGACGTGGTTTCCGCCGAGTCCAGCCAGAATGCTGGTTCCGCGTTGCCGAACAACGAACAGAATGCGGATTCCGTGGATGGATACTGATGCAGCTTTCGCGAAAAAACCTGCCACGGACCAGGCTCGATCTTCGCGGGTGCCGCATCCGGTTTCGAAATCTTCAACGACTCCTGAACTTCCGCAGCCGTTCCAATGTAGTTGCGGCGGTGCTTTGCGAGCCGGCGGAAATTCTCGATCAGTTTCGCGCCGTGCTCCGAGGAGATGGACTCCGGGTGAAACTGAACTCCCCATAACGGGCGATCGAGATGTTCAAGAGCCATGGGCAGTTCGTCGCTGGTCCATGCAATCGATCGAAGGCCGTGCGGAATCGGCTGCCGGACGATCAGCGAGTGGTACCTCACAGCGGAGAATCCCTGCGGAATGCCGGCGAAGAGCCCATTGCCGTCATGAAAGATCCGGCTGGAACGGCCATGCATCGGTTCGGGCGCCCGCCCGATTTCGCCGCCGAAGGATTGGGCAATGCCCTGGAACCCGAGGCAGACACCGAGAACCGGCACCTTCGATTGCAGAATGATCTGGCGGCAGATTCCGAAGTCCCGTTCGATTTCGGGGCGTCCGGGCCCGGGAGAAAGAATGATGTTGTCGGGATTCAGCGCGAGCAGTTCGTTCCAGCTGAGCTCATCATTGCGGACCACGATTGGGAGTTCACCGCTGATCGTCGCCACCATCTGGTAGAGATTGAACGTGAACGAGTCGTAATTGTCGATGATGAGAGTTTTCATGAAGAACTTTCGGGAACTCGCCGCCTCTATAGACGAATGACAAATCCAAAAGGTTACGAGATCGGGAATTCTCGAATATTTCACGCGAAGCGTATCCAAACAACTGTAGGCGCGGTCGATGAGCGGAGCGAATGCAAGCCCGACAGGGCGCAGCCATCAAAGTTTGACCGCGCACAATCCTGCAATCCAAGTGAACACCGATTGAAGGAGCGTGCGCGGTCATAGACCGCGCCTACAGTATGGACGCTTCGCTAAATGGACTTACTGCGTGACGCCGGCTACATGCTGCGTGAGCGCGCCGTGCACCATCATGATCGACCAGTCGGCGCCGACCTTTTTCAGAACGAGGCTTGCAGTTCCAGAAAGTGTTTTGGGAGCGTTCTGGAACGTCTCCGCGAGCGTGTAGTTGAACGAAACCCATGCGTTATTGTCATCGAGCATTCCGCCATGGGAACCGTTGATCGCGAACACCTTCGCAGGTGTACCGGTTGTCAGACGCATGACCCACACCGTTGCCGGAATGGCGTGACCGTCTTCGTCCAGGTAAAGAGCGTCCATCGCCAGCATCTTTGTCATTGCGGCGGCATCCTGTTTATTGATCGCCGCTGCAAGTGTATCTGCGAAAGCCTGCAAAGGCGCCGGCGCTGCCGCCGCCCCACCACCACCACGTCCGCCGCCACCACCACGTCCACCGCCGCCGCCCTGTCCACCACCGCGTCCGCCACCACCGCCGCCCTGGGGCGCGCCCGCCGGCGCCTGCGCCGCGAGAGCGATCGCGAGGGTCACGATCAACACAAAACTCAGCATTCCGATCTTTTTCATTGAGACTCCTTTTTGGAATTTAGTTGAAGTGCGTTAAGCCAGATGACTGTAGGAAACTGGGAGTATAGTCGCATGCCGCCCTCTTACAAAGCACTTCTCTGGAGCGCCATTTCCCGAATCTTTCGAAGATCCAGCTTCCCGGAACCCAGGCAAGGCAACGCGTCCACTTTAAAGAACGCGCCAGGCCGCGGAATCCACAGATTGGGCAGATCGATGTCACTCAGTCGCGTCATGCACCGGGTGAAACGCTCGTCCGTCAGGGTGTGAAGCACCAGCAAACGTTCTCCTTTCTTGTCATCCGGTCCGCTGGTCACCACGAAAACCTGTTCGGTCGACTCGGCCAGCTCGTGAAGTTTTTCTTCGATACGGATGTGCGGCACCATTTCTCCACCGATCTTGCTGAAGCGATTCAAACGGTCGGTGATCTCCAGGAATCCATCCTCATCCAGCGCGGCGATATCGCCGGTCGTATACCATCCATCGCGCAGAACCTTCGCCGTTTCACTTGGACGGCCGAGATAGCCTTTCATCACATTGGGACCGCGAACCAGAAGCAGGCCGGGCCGACCTACGGGAACGGGAAGCTGAGTATCCGGGTCGACGATGCGCACGCTCACTCCAGGCAGGGCATGGCCGATCTTTCCGCGTTTGCTTCCGGTCTGGCGGAAACCTGCGGCTCGAAAGTCATTCGTATTGACCGTCACTGCCGGTGAACACTCGGTGCATCCATAAGCTTCCAGCGGCCGGATTCCAAACTGGTCTTCGAACGCCCGAGCGGTCCGCTCCTGCAACTTCTCTGCCCCGACCATGACGAGCCGAACGCTGCCGAATTGTGCAGGCGAGCACCGGCGCGTGTATGCCTGAAGAAAAGTCGGTGTGCTGAGAAGGAACGTCACGCTATACCGGCTGACCAGCGCCCCGATTGCGCGTGCGTCCAGCGGATTCGGATGGTAGACGACACCCACTCCGCCAAGCAGAGGCAGGGCCATGGTTCCAGTAAAACCGAAGGAGTGAAAGAAGGGAAGTACTCCAAGAATGCGATCGTGTTTCATCATCGCGAAGCATTGCGTGAGCTGCTCCACATTCGAACCGATGTTGTAGTGCGTCAACATCACGCCTTTGGGTTCGCCGGTGCTTCCGCTCGAGAAAATTACAGTGGCGATATCGTCCAGTTCCGTTTTCCTGCCGCCGCCTCGAAGTATTTTCTCCAGCATCGCAGCGGGCATGAGCCACGACATTGCAAGCGCGGCAATTCGTTCCGCGGTGCGAGGCTTCTCCGCCAGTTCTTCCAGAAGAATCGCTTTGCCCGGAACCTCAATGCGCACGCGATCCAAAAACGCCCTCGATGTAATCACTGTCTGTAAGTTGCACTGCCGCGCGCAAGACGCGACGCCCTCGCTGGTGAGCGTGTAGTTCAAATTAACCGGCACTTTTCCCAGGAGCAACGCCGCGAGATTCACCAGCGCCCCGGCGATGGAAGGCGGCAACAGGATTCCAACCATCTCCTGATCCTTCCAAACTTCTCTCAACCTCCGTGCCAGGAAGATCGTGCGCGTCAGCGCGCTGCCAAATCGCAATTGCTTCTGGCCGTCGGCCATCGCGAACCGAAAGCGATGCGATCGCGCGGTCCGAACAAATGCCCGCGGGAGGGTCTGCATGTAGTCCTTGCGGTGACTGTACGATTCCGACTCCAGTTCCGCGACGGCCTGGCGTACTTCAAAGGCGGTCGATGTCGGCGGCATGGGTTTGCCGAAGCTGACAGTGACGGGTTCCAGAATGTGCTTGGGCAGTTTCCAGAAATATTTTCCGTTTTCGTAACTGAAGATGCTTCCCCAGACACCGCCGAGCTGCACGGGAATGATTGGAGCATCGACACCCTTGATGATGAATTCCATGCCTCGTCGGAACGGCAGCAGCTGCCCGATGCGCGTCATTTGACCCTCGGCAAAAATGCAAACGATTTCGCCGGCTGCGACCGCTTCACCAGCGGTCCGCAACGATCGAATCATTTCCCGTGGCCGAAGTTCTGAAGAAATGGGAATTCCCCCGGCTACTGCGGCGAATGGATGAATCAAAGGATGATCGTAAAAATCTTTGTAAATCAGGAATCGGATTGGACGGTCGATCGATGCCATCAATACCAGAGCGTCGACGAATGAGAGGTGGTTTGAAACAAGCAGCGCTCCGCTTTTTTCCGGAATGTTCTCCCGGCCGTCCACGCGCATGCGATACATCGTATGGACTAGAACCCACAGCACAAGCCGGAGGAACGACTCCGGCATCAAGACGAGAATATAGATGGTTGCCGCCAGGGTCATGACGCCGCAGACCATGAAGATGGAGCCCGGGCTGAGGTGAGCGAAGTCCGACAGAGCGTAATACACCCCGCTGGCCAGCAGAATGCCGATCCACGATTGAAGATTCGAAGCCCCAATCACCGCGCCTTTCATTGCCGGATCGGGTCGGTGTTGGATCAGTGCGTTGACGGGGACGGCGTAAAACCCTGCAGCCAGACCCAGCAACGCGAGACTGCCGACCATGGCACCGAAGGACAGGCCGGGCATCCCCAGCAGAAGAGCAAACGCAGTGATGCCCATCGCCCCCAGCGGAATGAAGCCGTACTCAATTTTGTGCCCGGAAAGGTATCCGGCTGCGAAACTGCCCAGCCCGATGCCGATGGCGACGGCAGCCTGCAGCGAGCTGGCGCGCATGCCGGTGATCTTCAAAACATCCGCAGCGTATATGACGATGTTGAATTGGAGCAGTGCCGCGACGAAGTAGAAGTACGTGTTGCCCAGCACCGCCAGGAACAGCGTGCGATCCTTCCGGATCACGCGAATCTGCGATAGATACTCGCTGACGAAGTTGACTCGAAACTTCTTGCGTGGATCGGCAGCAGGAATGCGGTTGATTCCCATTCCCGCAGCCAGGCCGCAGAACGACAGGCCAATGAGAATCACGCCCGCCCACCACAGATTGCTGGAGAAGAAATCGTGCATGGTCGAGCCGCCGACTGTGCCGATGATGATGGCCAGGAAAATTCCCAGCTCGAACACGCCGTTTCCCCACGAGAGCTCCTGCTCGGGAAGCAGTTCCGGCAGCAAGCCGAACTTGGATGGACTGAAGCAGGCGCTTTGCGTGCTCCGCAGGAACAACGCGGTGAACATGACAGTGAAGTTGTGCGTGGCCAGGCCCGCCAGCGCCAGCGCCATGATGAAAACTTCCACGATCTTCAGGCCGATGATCACAGACCTCTTGCTGAATCGATCTGCAAAGTAGCCGCCGCTCATGGAGAACAGGATGAACGGAATGGAGAACACGGCGCCGATTTCGAATACCAGAGAGTCGCGCTGGCTCTTTGTCAGTTCCAATGCGGTCACCAGGGAGATCAGAAGAAACTTGTAGGCGTTGTCGCTGAAGGATTCCTGGAACTGCGCCGCGAAGAGACTCCAGAAGCCTCGCTTCCACGGTTTGATGTGCATCTCTGTCATGTTTGTTCTCCCTCGAGTGTGAGCCAGCGAGGGTAGTGGTCTAATTTGATATTCCGGCTCCCCTGGAACAGGAGGGGTGGCGCAAATCGCCGGGGTGGTAGCCAAGTCGAAAAGTTTCCCTTAGTACAGCTACCACCCCTCACGGGAACCGCTTCGCGATCCCGCTGCCCTCACTTCAAACCAGACCATCACCCCAGCGAGGGGAAAATAGGTCGGCGACCTATTGCTGCGCGGAGACCGGGTGACAGTTTATAGACTGTCACGCCCTGCGCGACTAGAATCTGCTGCGGGTAAGGAACATTGGCCAACACGGATATTCGAATCGACAGCTCCAGCGAGATTCCCATTCGCCAGCAGTTGATCGAGCAGATCATTTTTCTCATCGCGACCGGAGTGCTGAGCGCGCCGCAATTCGTGCCGAGCGTTCGGGATCTGGCGCGCCGCTTGAAGATTCATCACAACACCGTCAGCGAGGCGTACAAAGAGCTGGTCCGAAGGAAGTGGCTTGCGCGTCGTCATGGCAGCCGTCTGGTGGTCATTTCGCGCCAGATTCTGGCGGTGCCCGACACGACGCAAAGTCTCGACGACATCATCAACCTGACCATCCAGATGGCGCATACCATGGGTTATTCGCTGCAGTCTCTTCGCGCGCGCGTGCGGGAACGGTTGATGCTTGCTCCTCCGGATCACCTGCTGGTGATCGAACAGGACGAGGGGTTGCGGGAAATACTCTGCGACGAGATACGCTCGGCTCTGCCATATACGGTGAAAGGCTGTTCGCAGGAAGACCTGGCGGCGAATCCGGGGATCGCGATCGGTGCGCTGGCCGTAGCATCGTTGTATTCCACCGGCAAGGTCGACGAACTGTTTCCCAAGGATCGACCCATTGTTCCGGTCAAGTACAACAAGGCGGATGAACACATTCGACGGATCCGGGAATTAAGTCAGCCTTCCGTCATTGCCGTGGTTTCCACCAGCGCGCGTTTCCTGACGGTGGCGCGAAGCGTGCTTGCGCAGGCTATCGGTTCGGGTCATCAGCTGCGCGAGGTGTTGCTGCCCGGGGAAAAGCCTCCGGCACCCCGTTCGGCCGATATCGTGTTCTGCGATTCCATCGCCAAAAGGACGCTCCGGTCGGCCAGGGTAATTCATTACAGTCTTGTGACACCCAGGTCCCTGGAACAGGTCGACGCCGCCATGAAGGCCTATCAGATTTCCGTTTGATTTTGTGGATTCGGCGCGGGGTTTTTCGCTAAATTATCTTTCTGACCCGCACAGAAGTTTTTGCCGCATTCCCACGTCTGTAAGGAGGACGCATGAGCACTACTGAGCACAAGCCCGAATCCACACCTGCATTTCGCGTTGACGCAAATCTTCATCAGACACTGAAGCAACCAGCGACCCCCCGAGAGTTGGGAATATATGATTCCGAAGGCTTCGTCGAAGGCGGTCTGCCGGAACCCGCTTACCCCCAGCGTCCGGAAGTCATGTGGGAGACGGATCGCGCGTTTCACAATTTCAAGGCGTGGCGTGCCTGGAAGAGCCTGGGGGCGCCGTACTTCAAATCGCGGATCATGCCGAATGACCTGCGTCCGCTGATTTCGTATCTGTTTACCGAGTGGAAATGCAATCTGGATTGTCATTATTGCTGGTCGTACGACAACACCATCAAGGGAATGACCGAACCGGTCGCGAAGAACTCCATCGACTGGCTGCATTCCACCGGCAATCGCTTTCTCGCACTGATGGGCGGCGAACCGCTGCTTCGCCCGAAGTTTTTGCACAAGGTCGTTAATTACGCAGCGAAGAAAGATTTCAACACCTACCTGCCGACGAATGGCCGGTTGATGAAGCCCGATGTGATCGACCGTCTCGGGGACGCTGGACTCGGTTCGGTGAATCTCGCCATCGATGTGATCGACGAAAAGCCAGGACTGGCCAAGGCCCTGAACCCGATCCGGCCGTACTTCGAGTACCTGATCAAGAACATGCGGAAGTACTGCTATCAGGTGTTCTTGAACGTCTGCATCACGCGGACCAACATGGATGATGTACGGCAGCTGACCGAACTTTCGCACGAATACGATATCGGTATTGACTTCCACATCGTCGAGTCTCCGCTGATCGATTCGCCGCATTTCAAGCATCTGGGAGAAAACAGCACGTTCCTGACACCGGCGGATTATCCGAAGGTCGAGGAACTCATTGACTGGATCGCAGAGAAACACCGTCAGGGTTACAAGATTGTGAATCAACGCGACCGAATCCTGCAGATGAAGGAATTCATGCGGGGCCATATCGAGCCCTGGGGCTGCCGCGCTGGGAAGAACACATTGATCATTCGGACGGACGGCACGCTGGCTCCCTGCTTTCCCATGTATTCGGCGACGTATGACTGGGGAACTATCGGCAAACCTAAGTTCGACGCGAAGCAACTCAAGGAGATGAAGAAGGACTGCGAACTCCATTGCTTCTCCACGCTGAATCACATCGTGAGTTACGTGTACAACAACGGCCGCGTCATCAAGTGGATCATGCGGCAGGCGAAGAATGGATTCACGACGGCAAGCGGAACCGTCGAATAGCTATGCGGTTATTTTCGCTCCGCGGTAGAAGCAATAGAGCGCGACGATTTGCACCGAGTGAAACATGTCGTTGTGATTGAAGTTCGGATGAATCGCGAGGTGGCTCTGTTGAATGACAACGCCGGCAGCGCTTAATAGAAGTCCTGCGGAAAGCCATCGCGTGTTTGGTCCGTTCCAGGGAGTGTGAGTGGAAAGCGCGGCGGAAATCATGAAGCCTGCGCTCGCACCGATCAACAATAGCGTGATGTTCCATAGCGTGCGGTGCGCGCCTTCGCTCATCATCAAACGAAACCCGTGAAAGGTCCCGCCGGTGATCCCGGCACCCGCAAGCAACAGAAATCCGATTGCCCACAGCAGTGTGGCGCGATGCGTTCGCGCTCGCAGCAGAGCGATCCCAAACACGATTGAGATCACCGCGAGCAGGTAATCGGTGGTGAGAGTTGTCGGTTCGGAAATAGTCACGATGGGCCGAAATCATAGCCTCTTGTGTTATCGTCTGCGCATGAAAACCGAAGCCATCACTCGACGAACATTCATGGCCATGGCCGGAGGAATTCCGCTGGCTCTGGCCGCACAAAGCGGCAGAAAGAAAATACCCGTAGGCATTGAACTCTACTCGGTTCGAGACGAACTCGCGAGAGACATGCCTCTGACGCTTCGCACGGTTGCGAAGCAGGGCTACGAGGTAGTCGAGTTTTTCAATCCTTACTTCACGGACTGGACGCCGCAGATCGCGAAGGATGCCCGCAAAGTAATGGACGACGTTGGAATCAAGTGCAACTCGACGCACAACAACACGCCGTCGTTTACTGCAGAGGGATTGAAGAAAGCCATCGAGCTGAATCAGATCATCGGCAGCCGGAATATCATGATGGCTCAGGGACCGCGCATCACCACTCTCGACGGCTGGAAGGCCCTGGGTGAACAGCTCACCGCGGTTTCCGAACAACTGAAACCGCTCGGCATGGGAACCGGCTATCACAATCACGCGCAGGAGTGGCCGCTGCTGGAAGGGAAGCGTCCGATGGACGTCCTCGCCGCCAGCAGTTCGAAGGACGTCACGCTGCAGTTCGATGTCGGAACCTGCGTGCAGGCCGGGCAGGATCCCGTCGCGTGGATCAACGCGAATCCCGGCCGAATCCGAAGCGTGCATTGCAAGGACTGGGGCGCCGGACAGGGACGCGGATACGCCGTGGCTTTCGGCGAAGGGGATTGTTCGTGGTTGAAAATCTTTGAAGCCGCTGAGATGGTAGGTGGAGTGGAGTACTACCTGATCGAGCAGGAGCAGAGCCCGCCGGGCGGCCAGTTTGCAATGGCAGAACGCTGCATGGCCAACTGGAAAAAACTAAAGCCCTGACAAGAATGCGGGGACACAGGGGACTGTCCCCTGTGTCCCCGCATTTTTTATTGAGTCAGCGGCTTGCCGTCGAGGACCAACAGCAGCAATCGGGCTGCAACCGGTTGAGGACCAGTTGGAACTGGAGCTCCTCCGCGCCCGCCCTGACCACCGCCACCACCACGTCCGCCGCCCGGAGCACCACCCGCCGCTCCGCCAGCCGCACCCGGAACTGCGCCACCAGCTGGAAGGGGAGGCACGCCTGCCGCAGGAGCGCCTTGACCGCCGGCGCCAGCCGCGGGAGCACCGGCAGCACCACCGCCGCGTCCGCCACCGCCGGCTGCACCGCCACCGCCGCGTCCACCGCCGCCTGCACCGCCACCGCCAGCGATCGCACCGGCAACGGCAATGTACTGCTTGCCATCAAGCATGAAGGTCATTGGTGGACCGGGGCTGGCAGGTAATCCTGTCGCCAGATCCAAAACCTGCTCGCCGGTGTCGGCCTTGAACGCCAGCAGCCGACCTGTGACGCTGGCGAACACCAGGTTGCCGGCAGTCGTCAGAGTTCCGCCCTGGTTATACCCAGCCGCAGAATTTGCCGGCCCACGCCATGCTTCTTTCTGAGTGACCGGATTCCAGGCGACCAGGAAGTTTCCATTAGTCGTTGGTCCAATGAATGGGAGACCCGGTTGTGCGGCAACCGCACCGCCACCGCCACGCCCACCACCACCCGCCGCTCCGACAGCCGCAGCTGCTCCGCCAGCGGGAGCGCCCGCTGCTGCTGCGCCGCCACCACCGCCACGTCCGCCGCCGCCTCCCGCTCCACCACCGCGTCCGCCGCCACCGCCGGCTGCACCGCCCGCAGCCGGCGGTTGTCCACCACCAGCCGGAGTTCCTGCCGCCTGTTGTGCGACGACATTCGGGTCCAGACCCGGTGCTATGGCAGGAGCTGCTCCGCCTGCTGCTGCTCCTCCTCGCGCACCGCCGCCGCCACCACCGCCACCGGTTCCCATTTGCATTCGTCCGCGTGCGTTCGCTTCGATCTCGGCGCTAGCGATCACAAAATTAGGATCGGCCTGGAAGGTATAGCCGCGTTGCCCACTCGTGCTCGGGATGTACAATAATTTGGTTGTGGGATTGAACGACCATGGAACCCAAACGTGGCCGCCGCCCGGGCCGGGAGTAATGTTCACGGCTGTTGTTCCGTATCTTGCGGCCGGGTTCACATTCGCATGTCCCGTTTTCGGATCGATACCGGAAGCCCAGTTCACGGTGACCCACGGCTCCGCCGAAATGAATTGGCCGGTGACCCGATCGATCACAAATACGAATCCATTCTTTGGAGCGTGCATCAGCACTTTGCGCGTTTTGCCGTTGATGTTCAGATCGGCCAGCGTGATGTCTGCAATCGAGTCATAGTCCCAATCGTCACCCGGCGTTGTCTGGTAGTGCCATACGTATTTGCCGGTCGCGCCTTTGACGGCGATGATGCAATCGGTGCACAGGTTGTCGCCGGAACCGCGGGATACTTCGGTCCAGGGGCCAGGCTGTCCCGTGCCCACATAGACGAGATCTTCATCGGGATCGTACGCCACGCCGCCCCAGACTGGACCGCCACCGCCCGCGACCCACCATTTCTTGGATGCGTCCCAGGTCTTGACCCATTCCTTGTAGATGGGTTGTTCGAATGGCTTGGACGGGTCGCCGGGAACGGTATAAAACTTCCACAGCTCCTTTCCCGTAGTTGCGTCGAATGCCGCGAAGAAACCGCGGACGGCAAATTCGCCGCCGCTGGCGCCGACGATAACCCGGCCGCCCTTGATGACGCGGGGCGCCATCGTAATGGTGTAGGGCAGGTTCGTCGGAGTGACGCGGGTTTCCCAGAGGACTTTGCCGGTTTGAATGTCGAGAGCGCGGAGGCGTCCGTCGAGTACGGGCGCGATCACCTTGCCCTCATACAGGGCCAACCCACGGTTGACCACGCCGCAACACGCCGATGCGCTACGGCTAGCTTCCGGATCTGCTTGCCAGAGCTGTTTGCCGGTGCGTGCGTCCACCGCATAAACAACGCTGAAAGGCGTGATGCTGTACAAAACGCCGTTGGAAACCAGAGGCGTTCCTTCCTGGCGGGTTCCCATTCCGACGTTGGGAATGTCCAGCGACCAGGCCATTCCCAGCTTGCTCACATTCGTCGCATTGATTTGCTCGAGCGGGCTATACCGCGTCTCCGACCAGTCCCTGTTGTAGGAAATCCATTCTTCCTTATTCTTCCCGGCATTTTTCAAGGCATTTTCGTCGACCTTCTTCGCCTGTTGCGCAAGAACTCCGACGGAGATAGCCAGTATCGCAAGTATCGCGATCAGCCATCGCCCCCTATTCACTGTTACCTTGCTTGAACGCATTCGTTTCCTCCTCACCGATCACGCCTCTATCGTTTTTGGTCCTAATTTGCGGCCCCCACTATACATCCAGAAATTTGGGGGACAGAGGTCAATTTATCTCGTTTACTGCGTCGCCTTTCCATCCAGCACGTAGGTATACATTCGTACTGGGAGCGGAAGCGGATCGGGGGCGCGTCCACCGGTAGCGACCGCGGCGGCAGCCGCGTCCGCGGGCGACCCGCACGGGGCCGTTCCGGCATATCCGCCGGGTCCGGGGGCTCCTCCTGGAACGGGAACATTCACCTGAACGTTCCCTGGTATCGCCGAAGAAGGAAGCGGCCCTGGAGTAATCGGAGGAGGTCCCGAGCCGCCACCGCCGCAGGGATTTCCACCGAGCAGAGTCACGTATTGTTTGCCGTCGAGCATGTAGGTGATCGGCGGTCCCATGTTGCCGGCCTGGCCTGTGGCGATATCGAGGAGGAGTTCTCCCTTATCCGCACTGTAAGCCACGAGCCGTGCGCCCTGTTGAATCACCTGGAAAACCAGGTTACCCGCGGTGGTAACGGTTCCACCACCTCCACCGGCTCCTCCGGCTCCACGCCAG
>Ga0209488_10000991_pt1 | contig 24129 bp, 17 predicted proteins | sample Rivendell_Oct201_8_FD_188349 | JGI IMG/M metagenome (GOLD analysis project Ga0209488, IMG submission 188349) | Vadose zone soil microbial communities from the Eel River Critical Zone Observatory, Northern California, USA -... | ecosystem: Environmental > Terrestrial > Soil > Vadose zone >...
GCGCGCGCGGCCGCCGGTTTTTGCGTCGCCGCGGGTTTGCGGGCGGCCGGCTGCCGCGAACGGGTGGGCTGCCGCGCCGGCGCAGGCTTCCAGCCGGCCGCCGGTTTCCGGCCCTTCGGCGCTGGCGGCGCGGCGCTCTGCGGTTCGGCCTTCTCGTCCATGCCGAGGATCTGCCGCATCTCGGCGGCGACTTCCTCCGGCGAAGGCCGCCGCGCCTTGCCCACGTCGGGCGGCCGCCCGGCGGTTGGCGCCGCCGGCGGCGCAGCACCCTTGCCGCGGCCGGCGAGCTCGGCCGCGCGCTTGATCGCGCCACCGACCACGGCGACCAGCGCCGCGAACGCGAGCATCGCGACTTCAGGATGCCGGAACAGCTGGCGCAGGAGTTCTTGCATGCCTGGCCTCCGTCACTGCTGGTTCGGCAGGTTCTTCTTGTCGCGTTGTTCGTGCAGGTGCGCCTCCTCGCCGGCGGCGATCTGCGTGCGCATGCGCGTGTCGGCCTCGACGTTCTTCAGCCGCTGGTAGTCCATGATGCCGAGATAGCCGCTGCGGAACGCGTCGGCCATCGCCTTCGGCACCTCGGCCTCGGCCAGCACCAGCTTGGCGCGGTTGGTGGCGATCTCGGCGATGTTCTCCTGCTCGGCGGCGACCGCCATCGCCCTGCGACTCTCGGCCGCGGCCTGCGCCACGCGCTTGTCGGCCTCGGCCTGGTCGGCCTGCAGCCGGGCGCCGATGTTGTCGCCGATGTCGACGTCGGCGATGTCGATCGACAGGATCTCGAACGCGGTGCCGGCATCGAGGCCCTTGGCCAGCACGCCCTTGCTGATGCGGTCGGGATTCTCCAGCACGTCCTTGTGCGTGTCGGAGCTGCCGATCGTCGACACGATGCCTTCGCCGACGCGGGCGATGATCGTCTCCTCGGTGGCGCCGCCGACCAGGCGCTTGATGTTGGTGCGCACGGTCACGCGGGCCTTGGCCAGCACCTGGATGCCGTTCTTGGCCATCGCCGCCACCTTGCCCTCGGGCGGGCAGTCGATGACCTTCGGCGTCACCGAGGTCTGCACCGCGTCGAGCACGTCACGACCGGCGAGGTCGATCGCGGTCGCCTGGCGGAAGTCGAGGCCGAGGTTGGCGCGGTCGGCGGCGATCAGCGCGGTGACGACGTTGGGCACGTTGCCGCCGGCGAGGTAGTGCGCCTCCAGTTCGTTGGTCTTGAGCTGCAGCCCGGCCTGCGTCGCCGTGATCATCGCCCGCACGATCACCGTCGGGTTGACCTTGCGCAGCTGCATGCCGACCAGCTGGAACAGGCTGATCGGCGTCTTGGTCATGAACGCCTGGATCCACAGGTTGATGAATTTCAGGCAGATGATGACGACCACCAGCAGGACCACCAGCAGCACGCCGAGGATCCAGATCGTCGGACTCGCCGAATCAGCACGCGCGAACATGAGCTTCTCCTGGTTCTTGGATCAATCGCTGCGATCAGCTACGGGGTCGGGTCGGCGGCGGCAACCACCACGCGGTTGCCGGTCACCTCGATCACCTTGACCGTGCGTTCCGCGGGGATCATCTCACCTCGGGTCACCACGTCGACGCGGCGTCCGTCGATTCGGGCGAAGCCGGCCGGGCGCAGCGCCGAAGTCGTCACCCCGACCCGGTCGAGCAGCGCCTGCAGCTCGGGGTCGGCGGCAGCGGCGCTGCCCTGCTGTGGCGCCGGCGCCGCCAGCATGATCGCCTTGCCGATGCGCGTGTGCGGCAGCGCCTTGAAGGCGAAGAACAGCACCACCGGCGCCGCCAGGCCTTCGCCGACCAGCACGCTGATGCCGAAGCCGAACGAGTCCTGGAAGGCGAGGAACACCGCGGTGATCAGCGCCACGCCGGCCAGCACCAGCAGGGCGCCGAACGACACCAGCACCACCTCCGCCACCAGCAGCAGCAGGCCGACCACGGCGATCAGCAGCACCAGGCCGGCGCTGCCGCGTTCGCTGGCGCGCGGGTCGGCCGCCACCGCTTCGACCACGACGCGCATGCCCTGCACCGCGATCACGCGCACCGCCGTGCCGGCGGCGACGAACTCGCCCGAGGTGACGACGTCGATGCGCTCGCCGTCGAGTTCGAGCACGCCGGCCGGGCGCAGCGTGGTCGTCGCGCGGCCGGTGCGCCCGAGCAGCGCCGCGCGCGGATCCGGCGCCGGCAGCGACGCGCCGGTGTTGGCCGCCGGCGACGGCGGCGGCAGGAAGATCGACTTCAGCACCGGCACCCGCGGCAGGAACTTCCACAGCAGGCTGGCAGAGGCCAGCACCAGCACGAACAGCAGCGTCAGGTTCCACAGGTTGGCCAGCAGGATGTCCTGCTCGGTCACCGAGTGCGGGATGACGAAGCTCTGCTGCGACAGCACCAGCGACACCAGCAGGCACAGGAAGCCGACGGCGCCGAAGATGATCGTGCCCGGCAGCAGGAAGATCTCGACGCCGATCGCCGCCAGGCCGAGGAAGAACAACAGGATCTCGGTGACGTCGGCCAGGCCGACCAGCCAGCCGTAGAACAGCGCCAACGCCAGCAGGCCGGTGCCCAGCACGCCGGGCAGACCGACGCCCGGGGTCTTCACTTCCAGCACCAGCAGCACGAAACCCATCACCAGCAGCACCGGTTGCAGCATCGCCAGCCAGCCGGCCATGTGCTCCGACCAGTTCGGCCGCAGTTCGATCAGCGCGTTGCGGTCGAGCTGCAGCACATCGACGGTCATCTGCTCGAGCGTCTGCACCGTGCCGCGGGAGATGCGGGAGTCCTCGAGTTCATGCGCGTCGAGCACCACCGGCCGCGTGACCGGCGTCTGCTGCACGACCGTGGTCTTGGTGCCGAGCGCACGCAGTTCCTTCTGGTCGTACACGTGCTGCGACTCGACGCCGCCGGTCTGCACGGTGGCGCGCAGCAGCTGCAGCGACGGATCGATCATGCCCTCGCACAGTTTGATGGCGTCGGCCGTCAGCTTGACCTTGCGCCGGTCCAGCCGCCCGCGCAGTTCCTCGCGCAGCGCCTGCAGGTGCTTGCGCTCGGCATCGTCGTCGCCGAGCTGCAGCAGCCGATCGAGGTCGTCGGTCACCGGGGCGATCTTGCCCACCTGGGCACCGTGCATGCACACCAGCTGGTCGCAGACGATCGCCAGGTAGGCCGCGCCCGAGAACACGGCGCCGCGGACCAGCGCCACGGTCGGCACCTTGGACGCCTGCACCTGGTCGAGCAACGCCGCCACGTCGCGGTCGGCCTCGGTGATGCCGCCAGCCGAGTCGAGGCGGAACACCACGTGCGAGTAGCCCTCGCTGGCCGCCAACCGCAGCGCCCGCTGACACAACGCCAGCTCCGGCGTGCCGAGCTTGCCGGTCAGGTTGACGTAGATGGCGGTGGTCTCGTGCTCCTGGGTCTGCTGCGCCGGCAGAGCGGTGCCGGCAGTGCAGCAGGCCCACCACCCCAAGACCAGCGCCCAAGACGTCGTTCTCACGGCGGCAACACGTTTAGCACAGTGGCCGGCTGGCACAGAGCCGTTTCCGCCGTGCCTGCCGGACCAAGGCCGACGAACCCGGTGGCCGATAGGAGCAAGGTTGAGCGAGTACGGGACCAGCGAGGGAGCCGGGCAGATCCGGGCAGCACGCGCGCTGCTCGGTGGTCTGCGGCGTCTCGTACTGACGCTGCGACTGCAACCGGCGTTGCCGGCGGTGCACCGGCAGCTGCTGCGGCAGCTGCGGCAACACCTGCAGCAGGCCTGCCACGACGGCGCGCTGCGCCTGCAATTGCGCGGCGAGCTGGTGCATGTGGCCGACGCCGTGGTCGCCGACGCCAGCAGCGGCAACCCGCTGGCGCCGCTGGCCGCACTCGGCATCGGCGGCGTGGTGTTCGGGCCGGAGACCGACGAGCAGGCGCTGGCGGCCCTGGCCGCGGTACTGGCCGGCGAATCGATCGCCGACGCCATGCCCGAGGACGACCTGGTCGCGCGTCTGGGCGCGGCGAACCCGAACGGCATCGAACTGCTGGCCGCCGATCTTGCCGCCGTGTCACCACCACCGTCGCGGCGGAGTTGCCCGCTGCTGGTCGGCCTGCCGCCGCCGGCGCCGATCGCCAGAGAACTGCGCCCGCTCGTCGCGCGCGAAGCCACGACCGACCTGGCGGCACAGCTCGCGCGTTGGTTGCTGGCCGACCTCGAAACCGAAGGCGGCGACGATGCGCCACTGCAGCGCCTGCTGCGCTGTATGCTGGCCCGCGGCGAGCGCAACGCCGCCTTCCTGCTCGAGCAGGTGGAGCGGCATCCGCAGGTCACCGCCGCCACGCTGCAGCGCCTGCGCGCCAGCGCCGCCGAACACCTGCGTGGCCCGACCCTGCGCGCCCGCCTGCAACACGCCACCGGCGACGAACTGCTCGGGCCAGTGGCGCTGGCATTGCAGCTCGGCGGCGGGTTCGTGACAGAACTGCTGCAGGCCGCGGCGACCGCCGGCGCCGACGTGCCGGACTGGCTCGCCGACCTGGTGCTGCCGCTGAACGGCGCGTAGCGACCGGCCCACGGCCGCGGGTTCCCAGCGCCGTGCTTGGCGGCAGCAGGCAGCGAAGCCACAATCCTGCCGCCGTACCTGCGCAATCGCACCGCCGCGGTCCAGCCGGCCGCGACTAACCCCGGGCCCCCTTCGCATGACCTCCACGACCATTCCACCCACCCCCCAGACCGCACGCGACCTCGAGAGCGTGATCATCCGCCCCTGGCCCAAGGTGGTGTTCCTCTACCCGACGTTCCTCTGCGCCACGGTGTTCTTCCTGCTGTCGGCGCTGTGGGAGCCCGAGAGCCGGATGCTCGGCAACACCTTCATGCTGGTGCTCAGCCTGAACCTGCTGGTGTTCGCGTTCGACTTCTCGCGCATCAAGTCGATCACCATCGTCGCGCTGGTGATCTCGGTCGTGCTGCTGGTGCTGTGGGCCGACACCAAGTGGGACGTGACCGGTTACCTCGGCCGCGTGGTCGGCAAGATCGACATCCGCATGAACACCGGCTTCTACGGCTTCCTCAGCGGGTTCCTCGGCTTCATCCTGGTGCTGGTGTTCGTCAACTCGCGGTTCAACTACTACGAGGTCAATGCGCGCGAGATCCTGCACCACAGCGGCTACCTCGGCGACGTCAAGCGCTGGTCGACCGAAGGGCTGGAGATGAACAAGGAGATCTGCGACCTGGTCGAGTTCATGCTGCTGCGCAGTGGTCGTCTGATCTTCCTGCCGCAGGGATCGCGGGAGGCGATCGTGCTCGACAACGTGGTCAAGGTGAACCAGGCCGAGGATCGCATCAAGGACCTGCTCAGCTTCATGGCGGTGCGGATGAACCAGGTTCCGGGACCGGGCTGAGGGCGCGACAGCGGGCTCGGCCGGGCCGCCCGGGCCGGCCCCGGCGGGCTGGAGGGGGCTGGCGATTTCCGCGCCAGACTCCACAATGTTCGCCCCCCGGATGCCCGGACCATTGAACCCGGAGGGGCCATGCAGTCGAAAACAGCCTCGGTCGGGGAAGTCGGCCCGGACCGCTCGTCGGTTCCGGTCGCCACTTCCACCGCCAGCCCACTGTCGAGAAGACCATCGTGACCACCCTGCTGTTCGTCCTCGGAACGCGTCCCGAAACCATCAAGCTGGCGCCGGTGATCCATGCCGCCAACGCCGCGTCGTTGACGACGTTCGTCGTGCACACCGGCCAGCATCACGACGCCAACCTGAGCCGTGACTTCTTCGCCGAGCTGGCGCTGCGCGATCCCGATGCCCACCTCGAGGTCGGCTCGGCGACGCCGAGCCTGCAGTTGGCGCGCATGCTGGAGAAGCTCGAGCCGCTGCTGCAGAAGGTGCGGCCGGCGGCGGTGATCGTGCAGGGCGACACCAACTCGACGCTGGCGGGCGCCCTGGCGGCCAACAAGCTCGGCATCCCGGTGGTACACGTCGAAGCCGGACTGCGCAGCTACGACCGCCGCATGCCCGAAGAGCACAACCGGCGGATGGTCGACCACATCGCCGACCTGCTGTTCGCGCCGACCAAGGACCAGGGACTGACGCTGCGCCGCGAGGGCCTCGCCGACGCGCGCATCCACGTGGTCGGCAACACCGTCGCCGACGCGCTGCTGACCATGCTGCAGAAGGCCGACGCCGCTCCGGTGCTGCACCGGCACGGCGTACAGGCCGGCAAGTTCGCGTTCATGACCCTGCACCGCCAGGAGAACGTCGACGACCCGGCGGTGCTGCGCGGCATCCTCGACGGCGTGCACCGCGGCGCCGGCGCCGCCGGTCTCCAGGTGCTGTTCCCGGTGCATCCGCGCACCCAGAACGTGCTGCAGAAGCACGGCATCACCCTGCCGGCGACGATCGTCGTCCTGCCACCGATCGGCTACCGCGACAGTCTGCTGCTGCAGAAACAGGCGGCCGTGGTGCTGTCCGACAGCGGCGGCCTGCAGGAAGAAGCCTGCATCCTAGGCACCCCGTGCGTGACGCTGCGCACCAGCACCGAGCGGCCGGAGACCGTCGACTGCGGTGCCAACCAGGTCGCCGGCGTGCAGCCCGACGCGGTCGCGCGCGCGATCGGGGTGGCGATGACCAGGAAACGCGGCGGCTGGCAGCACCCGTACGGCGCCGGCGACTCCGCCAGCAGGATCGTGCAGGCGACCGTGGCGTTCCTGCAGCAGACGGCCGCGGCGGCAGCGCCGGCACCCGCGGCCGCCGGCAACGCGGTCATCGCCCTGCCCAGCGACGGCGACCACACCGGCCGCACGCTCGGCTGGGAGGAGTGCGAGATCGCCAGCCGCGCGATCCGCACCGGCACGCTCAATTCGACCAAGGGCACGTTCGTGGCCCGGTTCGAGAAGGAGTTCGCCGCCAGGATGGGCAAGCAGCACGCGATCGCCTGTGCCAGCGGCACGGCGGCGGTGCACTGTGCGATCGCGGCGATCAAGCTCGAGGCCGGCGACGAAGTGATCACCACGCCGATCACCGACATGGGCGCGTTGGCGCCGATCCTCTACGAAGGCGGCATCCCGGTGTTCGCCGACGTCGATCCGGTGTCGATCAACTGCACCGCCGCGACCATCGAGGCGCAGATCACCGACCGCACGCGCGCGATCGTGGTCACCCACCTGTTCGGCCTCGCCTGCGACATGGCGCCGATCATGGCCCTGGCCAGGCAGCACGATCTGCTCGTGATCGAGGACATGGCGCAGTCGTTCATGGCCGAGGAGCGCACCGGCCGCTGCGGCACGTTCGGCACCCTCGCCACCTTCTCGCTGCAACAGGGCAAGCACATGACCACCGGCGAAGGCGGCGCGGTCACCACCGACGACAGCAAGCTGGCGCGCGAAGTGTTCCTGTTCGTCAACAAGGCCTGGGGCTACGGCGATCCGAAGCCCGACCACTACTTCCCGGCGCTCAACTACCGGCTGACCGAGGTGCAGGGCGCGATCGCGATCGCGCAGCTGCAGAAGCTCGACTGGGTGGTGCAGCGCCGGCGCGAAGTCGCCGCCCAGCTGACCGCCAGGCTGCGCGACATCCCGGGCCTGCTGCTGCCGCAGGATCCGGCCGGCGGCAAGCACACCTGGTGGAAGTACGCGTTCTTCGTCGACCCGGAGTTGATCGAAGGCGGCGCGGTCAACCTCGGCAAGCGGATGAAGGACCGCGGCGTGTTCTGCGTGCCGCGCTACATCCAGAAGCCGGCGTTCGAGTGCCAGCTGTTCCAGGACTTCGCCGCCTCGCCGGTCACCTGGATGCCGCTGCAGCACAACCCGCGGCGCAGCCAGAGCCAGCCGTTGTTCCAGCGGCAGGACTACCCCGGCACGCTGCGCGCGCTCGAGCGCGTGATCGTGCTGCCGATCAACGAGCTCTACACCAAAGAGCACGTCGACTACGTGACCACCGTGATCCGCGAAGAGGCAAAGGTGCTGGCCAATGTCTGATGCCCCGATGTCTGGCGCCGCCGTGCAGACCGTGGTGATCGGCTGCGGCGGCATCGCCCAGGCCTATCTGCAGGCGCTCGGCAAGGTGCCGGAGCTGCGGCTCGGCGCCGTCGTCGACACCGACGCCGCGCGGCGTGCGGCCGCGGCCGCGGCCAACGGCAAGGTCCCCGGCTACACCGACCTGGCCGACCTGATGCGGGCGCGCGACGGCAAGCTGGCGTTCGATGCCGCGCTGGTATTGACGCCGCCCAACACGCACGAGGCGATCGCGACCACGCTGCTGCAGGCCGGCGTGCACGTGTTGTGCGAGAAGCCGCTGACCACCAGCGTCGCCGCGGCCAGGCGCATGGTCGACCTGGCCGACAAGTCCAACCGCCTGCTGATGATGGGCAGCAAGTTCCGCTACACGCCGGACATGGCCAAGGCCAGGGAACTGCTCGACCAGGGTCTGATCGGTCACGTGCTGCTGTTCGAGAACGTGTTCTGCTCGCGCGTCGACATGACCAAGCGCTGGAACAGCGTGCGCAGCATCGCCGGCGGCGGCGTGCTGATCGACAACGGCTGCCACGCCGTCGACGTCGCCCGCTTCCTGCTCGGCCCGATCGCGCGCGTGCAGGCGCAACTCGGCAAGCCGATGCAGGCGATCGAAGTCGAGGACACGGCGCGGCTGTTGTTCGAGTCGGGCGCCGGCGCGATGGGCTCGGTCGACTTGTCGTGGAGCCTGCACAAAGAGGTACCGTCGTACGTGCGGCTGTACGGCAACAAGGGCCTGATGGAAGTCGGCTGGAAGGTGTCGCGCTACAAGCTCGAAGGCCAGAAGGACTGGACGCAGTTCGGCAGCGGCTACGACAAGATCGGTTCGTTCGCCGCGCAGTTGCGCAACTTCGCCGGCAGCATCCGCGGCAGCGAGCAGCCGGTCATCACCCGCGAGGACGCGCTCGCCTCGGTGCAGGTCATCGAGATGGCCTACCGCTCGGGCCACGAGCACAAGTGGCACGAGGTCATGTGAGCAAGCTCGACGGCCAGCAGCTGGCGCCGCCGCGCATCCACCCGACGGCGCTGATCGAGGCCGGCGTCGTGATCGGCGACGGCAGCTCGGTGTGGGACAACGTGCACATCCGCCACGGCGCCCGCATCGGCCGCAAGTGCATCATCGGCGAGAAGACCTACATCGCCTACGACGTGCAGATCGGCGACCTGTGCAAGCTGAACGCCTGTGTCTATGTCTGCGCCCAGGTCAAGATCGCCGAAGGGGTGATGATCTCCGCGCACACGGTGTTCACCAACGACCGCTTTCCGCGCGCCTGCGACCCGGAGCTCGAGGACCTGCTCGGCAGCGATCCGAACGCGGAGACGCTGTGGTGCACGGTGCAGCGCGGCGTCACCATCGGCGCCAACGCCACGATCGGTCCGGGACTCACGATCGGCGAGTTCGCGATGGTCGGCATGAGCTCGGTGGTGACGCGCTCGGTGCCGCCGCACGGTCTGGTGATCGGCAGCCCGGCGCGGCTCAGCGGCCTCGTCTGCCGCTGCGGCGAACCGGTGCTCAAGCTCGGCCGCGAACAGCAGCAACCGGCACCCGGCAGCTACCCGTGCCACCGCTGCAGCCGCAAGGTCAGCTGGCCGCAGCCGGGCCGATGAACGACCGCGTTGCCGTGGTCGGTGGCGGCATCACCGGCCTGTCGGTCGCCTGGTTCCTGGCCGAGCAGGGCGCGCAGGTGACCTTGTTCGACGGCGCCCCGGGCCTCGGCGGCCTGTCGGTCGCCACCGACTACGGCGAGTTCACCTGGGACCGCTTCTACCACGTGATCGCGCCGCACGACCGCGCGCTGCTCGATCTGCTGCAGCAACTCGACCTGCACGACCAGGTCGACTGGACGCCGACCAGACAGGCCGTGTGGCTCGACGACCGCGTGCACCCGCTGAACGGCGCGCTCGATCTGCTGCGCCTGCCCGGTCTGTCCCTGCTCGACAAGATCCGGCTCGGCCTCCTGGTATTCGCCGGCAAGCGCGACCTGCCCGAAGCCGTGCTCAGCGGCCAGAGTTCGGCCGACTGGCTGCGCCGCCGTTGCGGCGAACGCGCCTACCAGCGGTTCTGGCGCCACCTGCTGCGCGCCAAGCTCGGCGACGCCGCCACCACCGTCTCGGCGCGGTTCATCCACTCGACGCTGCGGCGGCTGGCGTCGGCGCGCAAGTCCACCGGCGGCGGCGAGCGCTTCGGTTACGTCCGCGGCGGCTACAGCAAAGTACTCGAACGCTTCGTCCAGCGCCTGCGCGACCGCGGCGTCGTGCTGCGCGCGGCCACACCGGTCAGCAGGGTGACCGCCGTGCCGCGGGGCGGCGTGCAGGTGGAGTCCGCCGCCGACGCCGAAACCTTCGACCGCGCCGTGGTCACGCTGCCCAACCCGCAGCTGGCCCGCGTGGTCACGGATCTGGCTCCGGCCGACGCCGCCCGCCTCGGCAGCACGCCGTATCTCGGCGTGCTGTGCACCGTGGTCGTCGGCCGTGCGCCACTGTCGCCGAACTACATCCTCAACCTGTGCGACGACGCGCTGGCGATCACCGGCGTGATCGAGACCACCAACGTGGTGGCGCGCGAGCACACTGCCGGTCGCACGCTGGTCTACCTGCCGCGCTACGCCGTCGCCGGCTCCGCCGCGTTCGCCCAGAGCGACGCCGAGGTGCAGGCGCGCGCGCTCGGCGACCTCGCGCGCATCTTCCCGCAGACGCGCGATGGCTGGCTGCTGCGGGCGGTCGTGCACCGCACCAGCTTCATCCAGGCGATCCCGCTGCGCGCGGCGCCGCCGGTGGCACCACCGCGCGAAGTCGTCGCCGGCAAGGTCTACTGCGTCAACAACGCGCAGCTGCCGGCCTGCATCCTCAACAACCACGACTGCATCGGCCTGGCGCGCGCGGCGGTGGCGGCGCTCGCCGAGCGCCGCTGAGCGAGCAGGCGACCGGCGTCGGACCGCCGTGGTCCGCCAGCGTGGTCGGTCCACGCTGGCGCGCGCGTCACTGCGTGTACCACTCGGGGATGCAGTAGTGCCACTTCTCCCAGCGGTCGTTGTCGTTCAGCGGCGGGCCGCGCAGGATCGCACCATAGAGCAGCGCCTTCTGCCAGACACTCTGGATCGGCGTCTGATCGGCAAGCAGCAGCAACGGCGCGATCAGGAAGGTGTGGGCGCCGCCGAGCGGCGCGTCGCCCCAGCGCACGCCGACCCCGGGCGTGCCGTCCCAGAAGTTGGCCGGGATCGGCGCACCGTCGAACTCGACCGGCACGTAGTAGCGCAGCCCGTTGGCCACCAGGCCGTAGGTCGGATCCTGGTAGTTGCGCACCCAGGAGTAGTCGACCGTGGTCGGCACGTCCTCGCAGACGTGCAGGAACAGCGGATCCGCCAGGAACTCGAACGCGCCGAGGTAGCCGAACAGCACGGCCGCATGCTGCCACGGCATGAAGAACTTGTGGTTCAGCGGGAACAGCGTGCCGGCATAGTTGTCCTGGAACGCGATCGCCTTGCTCGGATGATTCTGCAGGCGCTGCGGATCGACGACCAGGTGCAGGCGCGCGATCGCGTAGTTCTTGAGCGACTCGTCACCGGTCGCGAGGTAGCACTGCACGAAGCCCTGCATCGTCCAGCCCTCGGCGCGCACCGAACTGATCGTCGCGGTGTAGGCGTTCTGCAGCCGCATCAGGCCCTTGAGGCTCTGGCCGAGCTGGCGCAGTTCCTCCCGGGCCCACGCATCGCCGCTGATCGTCCAATAATCGAACAGCAGATCGTTGGTCCAATGCTCTTCGTCGAAGTGCTCCCAGCCGTGCGCGCGGGAGCCGCCGGTCTGGGTCAGCGTACGGTAGGCGGCGTACGGGTCGTTCGCCCACATTGCCCGGCGGCCGAGCGACTCGTGCGACAGGTCGCGCGAGCCGGGATAGATCGGTACGCCGTCCCACAGCAGGATGTCCTGGGTGTCACCCACCTGCAGGCCGTAGAGGTGGTACGGACGCGCCGCCTGGATCCAGGCCATCTGTTCGAGCTTCTGCAGCAGCCGCGGATGATCGGCCTGGATCGCGTGCGCCAGCTCGGGGCTCAGCGGGTGGTTGCGCGGCGTGCCGGTGGTCGCGGTCGCCACCACATCGCCGTGCGCACCCCAGGTGCCGAACTGGTTGATGGCGGCCCAGCTGCCATAGTCCGCCTCGGCCCGGTTCAGCGCGTCGACCGGTCCGAGCACCGGACCACCGAGCAGCCCGGCACCTTTGGTCTCCTGCCAGGTCGCGATCCTGGCCAGCGGGAACAGCGGCCGCTGCACCATCGCCACCGCGGTGTTCTGCCAGCGGAGCCTGGTCGCCGGATCGGCCGCCGGGTGCTCGAAGCGCAGCACGAAGCGGTAGCGCCGCGTCTGGCCGTCCTCGAGATAGGACTCCTGCATGACCGGGAAGCCGACGTAGCCATCGCCCTGCGCTTCGGCCGCGCCGATCGACTCCGCCACTGCCCGGTACGGGATCGCTTCGGTGACGCCGCGCACGAGGAACCGCGCTTCCCGCACGTCGATCATGCCGAGCGGCCGCAGATTCGGATCGGTGTTGCCGGCCGGGATCGAGTCGGCGCCGAGGTAGTCGTTGCCGAGCACCCAGTCGACCAGCACCATCGGTGCGTCGCGGAACTCGGTCACGTAGAAGGTCGACGTCAGGTAGTCACGGCCGATGCCGGCCTGGCCGGCCATCACCTGGTGGTAGACGCGATGCCGGCGCACCTGCACCAGCGGCGTCTCGCTCAGCAACTCGCCCGCGCCGTCGGCGAATGCCCGGTACGGCACCAGGAACGTGTCCAGCACCTGCGCGCCGAACTGCATCCCGCCGCCGAGCTGGGTGACCCAATCGTTGCGCTGGAACGGTCCGGTCAGCGGCGCAACGTCGCGGGTGACCGTGTAGGTCTTGTACTCGTTGGCCGCCAGCACGTCGGTGAACTGCGCCTGGGCGATGCGCACGGTGTTGTCGGCCCAGCGCTGCAGCACGGTCCAGGCCGTCTGCTGGCCGCTGACCACCACGTTGTCGACGTTCGGATAACCGCCCTTCGGGAACGGCACCGAGGCCCGGATGGTCTCGACCCGCTCGGTGCCCTGTTCGTTGCGCACGTTGAACACCAGCGGCACGGTCAGCGGATTGCCGGGCAGGCCAGGACCGTGCGGACCACCGCCGGTGCCGGGCTCGCCGAGGTTGGAGTGGCCGCCGCCAGAACCGCACGCCCCGAGCAGCAGCGCGGCTGCCACCCCCAGCGCCGCCGTGGCATGATGGCCCGAGGCACGATGGCCCAAGGCACGATGGCCCGAGGCGCGATGGCCCGAGGCGCGATGGCACAGAGCATGGCCCAGAAGACGCCGCCTTCCCCGTTGCATCGTCATGCTTGCTTCCCCCACCTACGTCGCAGAAACCCGCTGTGGCCCGTCACAATTTGGACAGTTACCGTCGACCACTTCGACGGGACTGACCAGGTCCTGAACAACGACCTGTTGCGGTGTCTCAAAAGCAGAGCTTGGCAGGCGCGGGCAAACCGCGTAGCTTCGGCCGGCGCCACCGAGCGAGAGTGGCGGAACTGGCAGACGCACGGGTTTTAGGTGCCCGCGGGCGCAAGCCCTTCAGGGTTCGAGTCCCTGCTCTCGCACAATCCCCTTGCCGCTTGCCGTGGCCAGGGGTGCAGCCGTAGAAAGCGGGTGTTCGAACGACCGCGCGCTTGCCGCAGTGGTTCGTCCACCGCACGATCCCGCCCAAGAATCATGACGCACGTCATCGCTCAACCCTGCATCACCGTGAAGGACAAGGCCTGTGTCGACGTCTGCCCCGTGGACTGCATCCACGCCAAGGACGACGACCCACAGCTCTACATCAACCCCAACGACTGCATCGACTGCACCCTGTGCGTCGATGCCTGCCCGGTCAGCGCGATCTTCGCCGAGGAAGACCTGCCGGCCGAGTGGAAGAACTTCACCCAGGTCAATCGCGACTATTTCCAGAAGTAGCCGCGCCGGCAACGCCGGCTTCGTGAACGCACCGCGCTACAACCGCCAGCAGCTGGTTGCCGGCATCGGCCCCGAAGGCCAGCTGGCGCTGCAGCGCGCCACGGTGCTGGTGGTCGGCGTCGGTGCGCTCGGGTCGCACAGCGCCGATGCACTGGCCCGGGCCGGCGTCGGCCGGTTGCTGCTGGTCGACCGCGACGTCGTCGAACTGTCGAACCTGCAGCGGCAGGTGCTGTTCGACGAGCAGGATGCAGCCAGCGGCACGCCCAAGGCGGTCGCCGCCACGGCGCGGCTGCGCGCCATCAACAGCGAGGTGCAGATCGAGCCGTTCGTGGCCGACTGCACGCACGAGTTCCTCGCCGGCCTGCCGATCCTGCCCGATCTGATCCTCGACGGCACCGACAACTTCCCCACCCGCTACCTGCTCAACGACTTCGCGCTGCAGCGCGGCATCCCCTGGATCTACGCCGGCGCGGTCGGCGCCGAGGGTGCGGCGATGGTGGTGCGACCGCGGACCACGCCGTGCCTGCGCTGCCTGTGGCCCGAGCCGCCGGTCGGCGGCGAAGTCGGCAGCTGCGAGACCGCGGGCATCCTCGCGCCCGCAGTGGCAGCAGTCACCGCGTTCCAGGTGGCAGAAGCGCTCAAGCTGCTGGCCGGCCAGGCAGCGGCCAGCACGCGCGGCGTGTTCACCTGCGATGTCTGGCGCGGCAGCTACTCGGTGTTTGCCGGTGCCGCCGGGCCATCGCCGGACTGCGTGGCCTGCCGCGGCGAACAGTACCCGGCGCTGGTGGCGGGACCGCCGGCGATCGTCGTGCTGTGCGGGCGGGACGCGATCCAGGTCGATCCGCCACGCCGGGTGCCGATCGATCTCGGGTTGCTGCAACAGCGGCTCGCCAGCGCGGTCGCCGGACTCGAGCGCACGGCGCACCTGCTGCGCTTTCAGGCCGACGGCTGCCGGTTCTCGGTGTTTCCGGGCGGTCGCGCGCTGCTGTTCGGCGTGCACGATCCGCTGCGCGCGCGCGTGCTGTACGACCGCTGGATCGGCGCCGGATGAACCCGCCACCACCGCGTGCGCTACAGTGCGCGCCGGTGATCTACCTCGACCATGCCGCCACCAGTTTCCCGAAGCCGGCGCCCGTGCTGGCGGCGGTCGAGCACTGGTTCCGCGAACTCGGCGTCAGCGAAGCTCGCGGCGCCTCACGGCGCTGCGCCGAAGTGGCGCAGGAGGTCCGCGCCGCTCGCGGCGGCGTCGGCGCACTGCTCGGTCTGCCGGCCGAGCGCGTCGCCTTCACCTCGGGCGCCACCGAATCGCTCAACCTGTTCCTGCGCGCGTTCCTGCGCCATGGCGACACGGTGCTGACCACGGCATTCGAACACAGCTCGGTGGTGCGACCGCTGGTGGCGCTGCGCGCCGAACTCGGTCTGCGGCTCGAAGTGCTGGCGCCAGACCATGACGGCGGCCTGCGACCGGAGCGCGTGCGCGCGGCGCTGCAAGGTCTGCGACCGCGGCTGTTCGCCTTCACCCACGCCAGCAACGTCACCGGCGCGGTGCTCGATGCCGCGGCGTTCTGCGAACTGGCACGCGCGCAGGCCTGCACCACGCTGCTCGATGGCAGCCAGACGATCGGCGCGATCGACCTCGTGGTCGGCGCCGATGCGGTCGCGGCCAGCTGCCACAAGGCGCTGCACGCACCGCCGGGCCTCGGCTTCCTGGCGGTGCGGCCCGGCATCGACCTGCGGCCGCAGAAGCAGGGCGGCACCGGCAGTTCCCGGGCCCTGGCCGAGCATCCGCAGCAGTGGCCGCTGGCGTTCGAGGCCGGCACCCCCAACACGCCGGCGATCCTCGGCCTGGCGGCGGCGCTGCGCTGGCTCGAACAGGAGGGCCGCGACCTGCTACGCGCACGTTCGCTGCAACGGACCGACGAACTGATCGCCGGCCTCGCCGGCAACGACCGCTACCGGCTGCTGCTGCCGCCGCCCGGGCCGCGGTTGCCGATCCTGAGCCTGCTCGCCGACCACGACCCCGCCGAGCTGGGCGCAATCCTCGACGACCACGAGGTGCACGTGCGCACCGGCTACCACTGTGCGCCGTGGCTGCACCCGCACCTCGGCAGCGAAGCCGCCGGCACCGTGCGGTTGAGTCCCGGGCCGCAGGTCAGCGCAGCCGACATTCACGCGACACTGGCAGTCTTGGCCGGCTGAACACGAAGTCGAAGAACTCGACGCCGACCCGCGCCAGATCGTTGTCGATCTGCATGCCCTTCGGTTGGTAGCGCTCGCGCTGGCCCCCGTACTTCATTCCCGGGCTGGTGCCGGTCAGCAGCAGATCGCGTACGAGCAACAGCTGCGCCTCGCGCAGGCACAGCCCCGGATGGCTGCCCCATCGCCACAGCGTGTCCTCGAGCAGGATGCGCGCCGCGGGCCGCGGCAACCGACCGGTGGCGGCCAGCAGCGCCGCCTGCGCCAGCGCCGCATCACTGCTGGTCATGGTCGGCAGCTCGGTCTGGCCGGTGGCCCACGCGATCCAGAACCACTCCGGCAACCCCGCCGGTGCCGGCGGCAGCGGCGGCGGCGGTTGACTGCCGTCGAGCAGGCGCAGAGCCAGCGCCACGGCGACGTGCTGCGCAACTCGCGGCGCGCTGGTCCAACGCAGCACGTCGCCTTCGCGCAGCACTTCCGCCGGCGGCCGCCCGAGCACGTACTCCACCGCCAGCCGGGCAGGCTCGTCGTCACGCGGACCGGGCTGCGGCCCGACCCAGTCCTTGTGCAGGGCGGCGGCATTGCTGCAGGACAGCAGGCACTGCAGCAGCTCCCAGGACGGCCGCGCCTTGAGGCCGGTGTCCTTGCCGCTGCGCGACAGCAGCAGCGCCGCGCAGGCCTTGGCCTCGGCAGGCGCTGCCGGCAACAGCAGCACGTCGCGCGCCCGCTGCAGCAGCAACGCGTCGCCGGCCGGGTCCGGGTCGACGCCGCCGTCGCGCAGCCGCCCGAGGAAGTAGCCGCGCCACACCAGCGACGCGAACTTCGGCGCCGGCTCGGGCTTGAAGTACTTCTCCAACGCGGCGTCGGTCGCCGGCGCGCCGGCGGCGATCGCCGCGGCCAGCACGCCGACGTCGGCATCCGCCGGGGACGGTGCACCGCTGCCGCCCTTCGGCGTGCGCGCAGCCGCCAGATACTCCGCGATCACGGCGAATGTCGACCGGTTGCGCCCCATGGCCGAGAACACGTCCAGGGGCGCCTCGCGTGCCGGCCCGGTGGCGAGCAGCAGCAACGCCATGACCCGCTCGTCCAGGTCGACCTTGCTGTCGGCCACCACCTGCCGCAGCAACCGCTCGTCGCCGCCGATGCCACCGGCGAGTACCGCACCCGGCAACAGTTGCAGCCGCAGCCGCAGATCCGACCGCTGGCTGTCGTGCAGGTCCCATAGCACCGGCGCCACCACCGGTCCGAGTTCGGCAGCCAGCTGCCAGCCCTGCGCCAGCCTGGTGCCCGATGGCTTCATCAGCAGCTCCTTGAACCGGTCACGGAACTCCTCGCTGCCCGGCGGCAGCAGCAAGGTCGCATGCTGGGCCACGATCCGTTGAGGCATCACTGCCAGAACGCCGATAACGAGCGACAGCACGCCTGGCATCGCGCGCGTACACATGACTGGATCTGGCGGCATTCTGAACAGCGAAGAAGTCGACTTCCTGCTCGAAGGTGCAGAAAAGTCCGCCGGTGGCAATGCCACTCCGGAGACCGACCAGGTCGTCACCATGCATGGCGACCTGGAGCAGATCAACCTTTCGGACATCTTCCAGACGCTGGCGCTGACGAAGATGGAGGGCATGCTCCGGGTACGCAACCCCCTCGAGCAGCGGCACGTCTATTTCCGCGATGGCTTCGTCCGCATCCTGGTGCCGAACCGCGTGGCCACGCGCCGCCTCGGCCAGCGGCTGGTGCAGGCCGGCCTGCTGGAGCCCGACGCGCTGCGCTCGGCGCTGATCGAGCAGCGCAAGGAGAGCCTGCCGCTCGGCGTGCTGCTGGCGCAGAAGGGCTACGTCGCCCAGGAGCAGGTCGAGGAGGTCGTCGCCATGCAGGTGACCGAGGAGTTGTTCTCCTTGTTCACCTGGCGGCATGGTGCCTTCGAGTTCTTCAAGGGCGAGTGCAAGGATCCGCTGCTGCTCGGCCGCCTCGAATCGTGCCCGGAGTTCGAGGTCAACAGCCTGCTGCTGGAGGTCGCCCGCCGCTCGGACGAATGGGAGGGCATCCTCAAGTCGCTCGGCAACCTCGACGAGGTGCCTGGGCGCACCGGCACCGACGCGCCTGCCGACCTGACCGAGGGCCAGCAGGCGATCTTCGACGCAGTCGACGGCAAGCTGAGCTACCGCGAACTCGCCGAGTCGAGCCTGCTGACGTTGTTCGACGCGGCGCGTGCGGCACGCGATCTGATCGAGCTGCAGCTGGTCGCCAGCATCGGCGACGACGCGATGCTGGAACTGGCTGGCCATCTCGCGGCGCAGGGCCATCCCAAGCGCGCGATGGTCGTGCTGCAGACGCTGCGCGACCGCCCGGGCGAACGGCCGCTGCCGGTGATCGCGCGCATGGCCGAGGTGCTGCAGCAGTGCGGCGAGACCCGTCTCGCCGCGCACCTGCTGCTGCAGGGAGCGCAGCTGCAGACCGACGGCTCGGCGGCGCTCGAACTCGCCCGCCAGGCGCGGACCCTGGCCGGGCGCGACGTCGAGGTGCTGCGCTTCCTGCGCTCGACCCTGACCAGCCACGGCGAAGCCCGTCCCGGCGAACTCAACGAAGTGACGCTGAGCCTGTTCGACAACCTGCTCGAAGCCGGCGAAGTCGACCCGGCGCTGGAGCTCCTCGACGAGCTCGAGCGCCAGAGCGGCAATGATCCACAGCTGGTGCAGCGCCGGGTGCGGGCGCTGCAGCGCAAGAAGGACGTCGCCGGCGCCGTCGCCGCGATATTGGCCCAGGCCGAGCTGCACGCCAACAAGGGCGAGCGCGACAAGGTCATCGAGCTGTACGAGCAGGCACTGAAGCTCGACCGCGATCGCAAGGACATCCAGAAGCAGCTGCGCGTGCTCACCACCACGCGCAAGTCGCGCCTGGCGCGGCTCGCGACCATGGCGGCGGTGCTGTTGCTGCTGCTGACCGCCGGCATCGCCTACCTGCATTCGAGTGCCCGCAGCGATGCGGTGATGCGCGCCACCACCGAGGTCGGCAAGCTGCTGCACGTCAATGACCGGGTCGGGGCGCAGGCCGCTGTCGACCGGCTGCTGGGTCAGTACGGCGCCTGCACCGAGGCGGAGGACCTGCAGCGCCAGATCGACTTCAACGAGAAGGCCGAGCAGGTCAAGGTCCGCCGTGAGGAACGGCGCCGTGCCACCGATCAGCTGGCGGAAGCAGCACGGCTGCTGATGCGCGCCGACGTCGAGGGTGCGTTCAAGGTCTACGGCGAACTGCACGCCCGGGAAGAGATGCGCCAGGAGGTCGCCGAAGCCGTGGCGACGCGTCTCGAAGCCGCGATCAACGAGCTGGACACGATCGCCAAGACGCTGCCGGCGCACCTGCCGCCACCACCCGACGATCGCCTGGAGCCGCGTCGGGTCGAGCAGAACCTCGCCACGGTGCGCGAGCGCATGCAACCGGAGAAGCTGGCTTTCTGCCGCAACATGGAGGCGTTCCAGCAGGGTCGCGGTCTGCCGAACTTCGTCGATCCGGTGCTGACCGAGCGGTTGATGAAAGCGGTGCGCGCCGGCAAGGCCGCGCTCGACCGCGGCCAACAGCTGCTGCAGGAATACGAGCTGGCACAGCAGAAGAATGCCTCCGAGCGGCGGCTCGACCCGCTGTTCAAGGCGACGCTCGAACAGGAGAAGAATCTCGACTTCGCCGGCGCGCTGGCGTCGTACCGCAAACTGGAGAAGGAGCACACCGGCGACCCGAACCTCAAGAGCCACTTCCGGGACATGGTCCAGAAGTACTCGACGATCATGCGGTTCCTCGGCGCCATCGAGCAGGCCACGCGCGAGGGCGACTTCACCACTGCCCAGAGTCAGTACCGCGCGCTGAAGCTGGCCTATGCCGAAGTGCCGTTCGAGAAGCTGGCGCGGCTGCCGCTGCGGGTCGAGACCCGCCCGCCCGGTGCTGCGGTGACCTGGAACGGCGCCGAGGTGGGCAAGTCGCCGGTGCTGCTGTCATACCTGCCGTGCGACAACAACGTGGTGATCGTGCGACTGACCGGGTTCAGCAGCGAGCAGGCGACCGTGACCGGGGACCAGATCGGCCTGGTGCGCTCGCTGCTCGTCTGCCAGCCGGACTTCAGCGTGCCGACCGAGGGCCTCGCCGATCAGCACTGTGGCGATGACGGCGCGGGCCGCAGCTTCGTGGTCGATCGGACCGGCGCGGTCATCGCGGTCGACCAGCGCAACGGTGAGGTCGCATGGCGCTGGCGCAGCGGCGACCTGTCGGGGTTCCTGACCCCGCCGGTGCTGTTCGGGGATCGCGTGCTGGTCGGCTCGCTGGACGGCACCCTGCGGGCCCTCGATCGGGCAACGGGCAGCGTGCTGTGGACCAGGAACGGCCTGCCCACCGAAGTCACCCCGGTGCGGATCGATGGCGTCCTGGCGATAGCCACCACCGACAAGCGCCTGGTGCTGCTCGACGCCGCCACCGGCGTGCCCAAGGCGACCGCCAACCTGCCCGCTGCCGCCCAGGGCCAGGTGATGGATGCCGATGGTCGCGTGATCCTGCTGCTGCAGAACAGCGACCTGGTCGCGATCTCCCCTACCAACGCCAGCATCGAATGGCGCCGCAACCTGCCCAAGGGCAGCACCTGGCACGCGCGCCCGGCGGCCGGCGTGATCGTCTGCAGCAGCGAGGACGGCGAGGTGCAGGCGTTCGCGATCCCCGATGGCAGCCCGAAGTGGCACGCCGGTCTCGGTGGCGAACTGGTCGGCGACCCGGTCTGCGACAGCCAGGTGGTCGTCGTCACCATGCAGGATCGCATCGTCCTGCTCGACCTGCGCGACGGTCAGCAGCGGCACATCCTGCCGCGCCAGGACGACGACTGGGCTGGTTCGGTCACCTTCATCGCCGATCGACTGCTGGCGCCGCGACGGGACGGCGCCATCGTGGTGATGGACCGCAAGACCCTCGACATGCTCTACCAGATCCGCGGCGGCAAACACGCGCCACGCGTCTCGGCGATGGCAACGCGCGGTGCGGCGCTCGGGACCGACGACCGCCGCATGCTGCTGTTCAAGTCACTGCCCTGACCTGGCCTTGGCACGCACGCGCATTGACGTTGCACCGACAGGACGGCGTCGCTTTCTCGCCACGTCGATGCCTCACGCCGCCAGACTCTTTCGCAACGGCGGGCTGCCCCGAAACGGCGGTGCGAACAGCGGCGCGCATCGATATCGACACGACACCAGTAACTTCGCGCGCGGTTCGTACTAGAGGCCGCATTGCTGGGACGCCCGCACAGGTCTGGTGCGGGGTCGTAGCCAGAAAACTGGAGGCGGAGAGGCATTTCGCCGCAATCGAGGCGGCGGTTCCGTGCGGCCGATCGCGTGGCGGCCACCGCGTCACTCGATGCTCGCGAAAGCCCTACTGCCAGGCCATCCCGCGTGACTCCCGGCACGGCCATTGCTCGCAGAAAAGATTGCAGACGAGATCGCCGACAACGACCGAGCCCCGATCCTGAACCCTTCACCCATGCGCCATCACCTGCTGTTGCCAGTCTGCCTCCTGCTGTTCGGGCTCGGTGCCTGTGCGGATAACGTCGGCAGCATGCCGCTGGCGGATGCACAATCCCCGCCGGTCGGCCAGCCCGACAGCCGCATCGTCGACCCGCTCGGCGCCGATGGCCATGGCGGCGGTCACAGCAATGGCACTGGCGGCGGCTCGCAGGGCGGTAATCACGGTGGTGGTGGTGGTGGCGGCGGCGCCCCCGTGCCCGAGCCGGGCACCATGCTGCTGGTCGGCACCGGACTCGCCGTCGCTGCCATGTTGCGGCGCCGCCGGCAGCAGGCGAAATGAGTCCGCGCCCCACCTGGTGCCCCACCTGGTGAACGTCGCCCGCGCATCGGGCTCGCCTTGGTACTTGCCGGCAGCGCCGTCGCGGCGTTCAACTCGACGTCGTGCAACCAGGGTCGTTGCCTCCGCCGCCTGGCCAATCGCTGCGCCTCGCTTCCCGCGTGCCGCGATGGGCTGACGGGCTGCCGCTGATCGACTACCTCGTCCGCCGCTTCCCGTACCACGACCACGCCGCATGGCGGACGCTGGTGCAGTCGGGACGCATCCACCATCGCGGCAGCCGTACCGAGCCCGGCTCTCGCGTCCATCGTGGCGACGAGATCGCGTACTTCCGCGAGCAGCCGGAGCCGCCGGTGGACACGGCGATCGAACTGCTGGCGGTCGACGACGACCTGGTGGTCGCCTGCAAGCCGCCGCACCTGCCGAGCCACGCCGACGGCCCGTTCGTGTGCAACACCTTCATCCACCTGTTGCGGCAACGGCTCGGCGGCGATCGATCGCTGCACCTGGCACATCGCCTCGATCGTGAGACCAGCGGGCTGCTCGTGGTCGCCCGCAGCGCCGTGGCGCGCATCGGCCTCGAACGCCAGTTCCGCGCCGCCGAGGTCGAGAAGACCTACTTGGCGATCGTGCATGGCCGGCCGGCCGACGACGAGTTCACCATCGCGGCGCCGATCGGTCTGGCAAAGGGCAGCGAGATCGCCATTCGTCGCGCCGTGGTCGCGTCCACCGCCGCCGACGCCCGCCCGGCGCGCACCGATTGCCGCGTACTGCAGCGGTTCAGCGACTGCACGCTGCTGCAGTGCCGGCCCCGGACCGGTCGCACGCACCAGATCCGCGTCCACCTCGAGCACCTCGGCCACCCGCTCGTCGGCGACAAGCTGTATGGCCACCCTGACGCCGACTACCTGGCGTTCGTCGCCCGCATGAAGGCCGGTGAAGATCCACGCCAGGTGGCGTCCGGACCCGACCGTCAATTGTTGCACGCCACCGAGTTGGCCTTCACCCACCCGCGCACCGGCGCCAGCGTGCGGCACCAGTCGCCGATCGCTGCGGACATGCAGGCCTATCTGTCGAGCCGTGGTGACGGCGCGGCGGCGTCACTGCTGCCAACCTTGCCGCCGGGCAGCTAGCATTGCCGGCATGCGTCGCATGCGCGGCCGCGAGGCCAGACCGGTAGCGCCGGTGCATCGACCGCTGGCGCTGGCAACGTTGCTGCTGCTGGCGGCCGCCGGCACCGCCCAGCAACAGCCGCGACCGGTGGTCGATCCTGACTCCGCGTTCGATCGGCTGCTGGCGCAGCTGCAGGCCGAGCCCCGGCCGCTGTTGTCGCGGCGGATCGAGCTGGTGCGCACCTTCCTCGACGACTGCCGCGGGAAGGGTGATCATCCGCTGGTGCTCCGCGCCCGGGTCCGCCTCGGCAACCTGCTGCTGCAGCAACTCGACGGCACCAATGCCCTGGTCGCATTCAAGACGGCGCACGACCTGGCACCGGCCGGCGACCACGACCTGCGGGGCGCGGCGCTGCTCGGCGTGGCGCAGGCGCAGGAGCTGCTCGAGAAGGACGACGAGGCGTTGGCGACGCTCGGCGCGTTGATCACCAAGCTTGCCGGCACGCGCTACGCCGATGCTGCCCAGGTGGAGCGCAACCGCCTGCAGCATCGCCGTGAACTCGCGATCGGCGAACCGCTGCCCAAGCTGCGGCTCGGCATCGACATCCGCAACCGCGAGGTCAGATTCGACCTGCAGCAGGGTCGGCCGTACTTGCTGGTGTTCTGGTCGGCCGACCATGACAGCAGCCGTACGCGCCTCGACCGCCTGGCGCAGACCTGGCTGCAGGCAGGCATGCCGGCGGACACGTTGCTGGCCTTCGCGCTGCAGGACGACGCCGCCGCCCTGGGCAAGCTGGCGGATCAGCAGGGCTGGAAGTTCCCGATCCTGCCCGCAGCGCAGGGCTTCCTGCATCCCGACTGGCTGCAGCTGCGGATCACCGGGGTGCCGACCACGCTGCTGGTCGCGCGCGACGGCACACTGCTGTTGCGCGATCCATCCCCGGACCGGCTCGCGGCGGCACTCGGACAGGTACGGTGACGACCGCGGCCCGCCAGGTCACGCCGCCAGGTCACGCCGCCAGGTCACGCCGCCA
>Ga0209488_10000992_pt1 | contig 24127 bp, 20 predicted proteins | sample Rivendell_Oct201_8_FD_188349 | JGI IMG/M metagenome (GOLD analysis project Ga0209488, IMG submission 188349) | Vadose zone soil microbial communities from the Eel River Critical Zone Observatory, Northern California, USA -... | ecosystem: Environmental > Terrestrial > Soil > Vadose zone >...
CAGCGAAACCGCGCTGGCATAGAACGCCGATTTCGGGTATGTCGCTGAGAACCGGACCTCATCGTCGGCGCTCGAGTTCACGGTCCACGCGGTCCTGGTTCGGGTTTCGCTGCTGCGGACGTCCGAGGCAACGGAACGGTCGAAGGTGCCGCCGATGCCAGGCACCAGCTTGACCGTGGTCAGCACCCCATTCGACCGCACGGCATCCGACAGGAAGAGAACCTCGCTTCCCCCCGCGGTGTCGTCGACGAACGTCGCGAAGAAGACTTCGTGATTGGACAGGCCCGGGGTGATGGCACTGCTGCCGTTGGCGCCGCGCGGATTGCTCTCGTCGAAGACCGACACGATAAGGGGATATGACGGATCGCTCACGAGCAGCGGAACCCCCGCCGTCGAGCGCGCGGTGTTCACCTCGGCGACCACTCGCTGCACGGCCGCATACGCGTCGGGGCCCGGCGTGAGCCAGTAGATCCATTGCCGCCAGATGCCGCTGCGAAGAATCTTCGCCGGGTTTTGCTGAATAGCCTCCTGACAGTTCATCAGCGACCCTTGCGCCTCCGCCGGAATGGCGCATGCGAGCAACACTACCGCCGTCAGAACTGCGTTCGTCAGAACTGCGTTCAGTCGCCAGGCCGGCCTTGAGGCCGTTAATGCGTGATCCATTTCTTCCCCCGGGTGTGAAGGCGGACGCCGAATGCGCCACCGCCCGTTTCGCCTGAAACCCGGTGTCATAATGTCTGGCAAGCGTCTGGAAAGTCCTGAACGAAACCTTACATTCGGTCTCGAAGCACACGATGGGACGGCGTCATTACATTTTTGGACCGTACAGACTCGACCCCGTCGCCCGGACGATGTTCCGCGGCGACACGCCCGTGGCGCTGACGCCGAAGGCGGTCGAGACTCTCGGACTCCTGGTCGAGAACTGCGGCACCGTCGTCTCGAAAGAGACCCTGTTGAGTCGAGTCTGGGCAGGCACGTTCGTCGGCGACGGCAGCCTGATGCGCAACATCTCGAATCTTCGGAAGACCTTCGCCGAGCACGGCGTCCCCGACTACATCGACACCATTCCCCGGCGGGGTTACCGCTTCAACGCGGACGTCCGTGTCGAGATGAAGGACGCGACCCTTCGGCGAAGCGTCGCCGTGCTGCCATTCATGGTCATTGGCGACGGCGCGCGCGAATCGGCGATCGGCCGGGCGCTGGTCGAGTCGACGATCACGAAGCTCTCCGCCGTTCGCGAGTGCTCGGTTCGTCCCGGAGGCGGAATCGTGCGGCACGCGGAGGACGATCCGGTGGCCCTCGGCCGCGCCATGCACGTAGATTTCGTCCTGGACGGCAGTGTCCGCTGTGAGGCGGCGATGGGCCGCGTGTCAGTGCGGCTCTTCTCGGTGGCCGACGGTGCGGCGGTGTGGGCCGACACGCTCGAGGAGCGCTGCGACCGAGCGTTCGCGTTTGACGACGCCGTCTCCGACGAGCTCGCCGGCGCGCTGGCAATGATTGTGACCAACGCGGAGCGAAAGCTGCTCGTCAGGCGTTACACGGAGAGTGGACAAGCCTATCAGACGTACCTCGAAGGACGATTTCATTGGGCGCTGCGGTCGCGGGACGAGCTGTACCGCGCCATCGACTGCTTTCAACGCGCACTCGACATCGATCCCTCGTACGCGCCCGCCTATTCCGGGTTGGCGTCAAGCTACGCGCTTCTGCCGATGCTCGCACCCGTGCCATCCATCGAATGCATGCCGCGTGCGAAAGCGGCTGCGATTCATGCGCTGGACATCGACGGCACGCTGGCAGAGGCGAGAAGCGTCCTGGCATTCGTCGCCTGGCACTACGACTGGAAATGGCAGGCGGCCGAACGCGAGTTCAGGACCATCCTCAAGTTCGAGCCCGGGGATCCGTTCGCGCACGTTTGGTACGCGCTGCTGCTCACCGAACGAGGGCAGGCCAGCGCCGGCGTGGCTCAAGCCAGGCGGGCACAAGGGCTCGACCCGCGCTCTGATGGCATTCGTGCGAACGTCGCCACGGTTCTCCTGTTCTGCGGGCGATATGACGAAGCGATCCAGGAAGCGGATGCGGCCGTCGCATCGAACGCCGGGTCGGTACGCGGGCATTTCGTGCTGGGGTTGGCCAGGGAGCAGCAGGGACGCACGACGGAGGCGATCGCCGCACTCGAGACGGCCGCGGCCGTGTCGGGAGGTAAGAACCCGTTCGTACTTGGCGCCTTGGGCTATACATGCGCGCGCAGCGGGCGGTATGACGGAATGGAACGAGCACTGAAGGGCCTGGACGGGCTCCATCCCGACGTGACGTCGGCCGCGCGTGCCCTTGTTCGACTCGGTCAGAACGACTGTGGCGGCGCCCTTCAACTCCTTAACCGTGCCTGTGATTCACGGGAATTCGGTGTCGTGATGATCGGCGTCGATCCACGAATGGCCCCGCTGCGCGAAAAGGCGGAATTTCAGCAACTGCTCGGGCGCATCGGCCTGACGTAGTCCCGCAAGGCCGTGGGCGCGTCGCCTCATTGATTTCAGCTAGACTTAGCGTTTGCGGTGAGGTGGCCGAGTGGCCGAAGGCGGCGGTTTGCTAAACCGTTATACGGCCTAAAAGCTGTATCCAGGGTTCGAATCCCTGCCTCACCGCCAATTTCCCGTCTCCTGCCACCGTCGTCTCCAAGAGCTGAATCGCGTGTCGAGCGTCACTGGCGCGCGACGGACCCGCGTCTTACAGAGTGACAGCATTGTGCGGGCCGGTCGGCCGGTAAATAATCGAGGCGGCATTTCCTCGTGAGCATCCACATCGCCCTCCGGCATGTCACGCAGTACAAGTACGATCGCAACGTCGTGCTGTCGCCGCAGCTCGTGCGCCTGCGGCCCGCGCCGCACTGCCGGACGCCGATTCTCTCGTACTCGCAGCGCATCACACCGGCCAAGCACTTCATCAACTGGCAGCAGGATCCGCAGAGCAACTACATCGCGCGGCTGACGTTTCCCGATCGCGTCCGCGCGTTCCGCGTCGAGATCGATCTCGTGGTCGAGATGTCGGTCTACAACCCGTTCGATTTCTTCCTGGAGCCGCACGCCGAGCAGTTTCCGTTCTGCTACGAGGGCTGGCAGCTGCGCGAGCTGCAGCCGTTCCTGACCACGGAGGAGCCGTCGGCGACGTTTCGCGAGTATCTCGCCGGCGTCAACGTCACGCCGCGGCGGACGATCGACATGCTCGTCGATCTCAACCAGCGATTGAAGGACGACATCGGCTACGTGATCCGCCTGGAGCCCGGCGTGCAGACGCCGGAGCAGACGCTGACGCGCGCGACGGGCTCGTGCCGCGACACGACCTGGCTGCTGATTCAGCTGCTGCGGCACCTCGGTCTCGCCGCGCGGTTCGTCTCCGGCTATCTCATTCAGCTGACCGCAGACGAGAAGCCCCTCGACGGCCCGGCCGGACCGGATCGCGATTTCACCGATCTCCACGCGTGGTGCGAAGTCTATCTGCCTGGCGCCGGCTGGGTCGGCCTCGATCCGACGTCCGGCCTGCTCGCGGGCGAAGGTCATCTGCCGCTCGCGTGCACACCGGACCCCGCAAGCGCCGCGTCGGTCAGCGGTGATGTGGAACCGTGCGAGTCGGAGTTTGTCCACGAGATGTCGGTCACGCGCGTGTACGAATCGCCGCGCGTCACCAAACCGTATACCGACGAGCAGTGGAATCGGTTACATGCGCTCGGTCGCGCTGTCGATGCGGATCTCGTCCGCCAGGACGTCAGGCTGACGATGGGCGGTGAGCCGACGTTTGTGTCGATAGACGACCGCGATGCGGATGAGTGGAATATCGCGGCGCTCGGTCCGACGAAACGGCAGCGTGCCGCGAATCTGCTCTGGCGGCTGAAGGAACGATTCGGGCCGAACGGCTTCGCGCATTTCGGGCAGGGAAAGTGGTATCCGGGCGAGCAGCTGCCGCGATGGGCGTTCGGCTGCTACTGGCGCGCGGACGGCGAGCCGGCGTGGCATGACCTGTCGCTGTTTGCCGACCAATCCCGTCCCGCGGGTCATGACACCGGCGATGCCGGGACATTTCTGCGCGCGCTGGCGGCGACCCTCGGCGTGAGCGACGAGTATATCCAGCCCGGATACGAAGACGTGTGGTACTACCTCTGGCGCGAACGCCGGCTGCCGGTGAACGTCGATCCGTTCGACTCGCGCCTGGACGACGAGATGGAGCGCGCGCGGCTGCGCCGTGTGTTCAGCCGCTCCCTCGATGCCGCGGTCGGATACGCGCTGCCGCTCAAGCGCAATCGCACCGCGCATGGCGACGGCGGATGGCTGTCGGGCGCGTGGTGTCTGCGCGACGAGCGGATGTATCTCATTCCCGGCGATTCGGCGATGGGGTACCGCCTGCCGCTCGACTCGCTGCCGTGGGTTGACGAGAAAGACGGTCCCCATCCCGCCGAACCCGATCCGACCGTGACGCGGCCGCCGCTGGCGGCGCGAGCCGCGACATCGCCGCGCGCGCAGTCGCCGTTGCCGCGCCGCGAGGGCGACGGCCCGCCGCCGAAGAAATTTGAGTCGGCGACGGGCGTCGTGCGAACCGCGTTGTGTGTCGAGGCGCGCGGCGGCGTGCTCTATGTCTTCATGCCACCCGAGCCGGGGATCGAGGACTATCTCGACCTGGTGTCCGCCGTGGAATCAACCGCCGCAGCGCTGGCCATGCCGGTCGTGCTCGAAGGATATCCGCCGGCGGACGACGTGCGGTTGAAGCACTTCAACGTGACGCCCGATCCCGGCGTGATTGAAGTGAACGTGCAGGCGAGCGGCTGCTGGGACGACCTCGTCTCCACCGTCACGACGATCTACGACGAGGCGCGGCTCGCGAGGCTCTCGTCGGAAAAGTTCATGCTCGACGGCCGCCACACCGGCACCGGCGGCGGCAATCACTTCGTGCTCGGCGCGGCGGCGCCGCTCGACAGCCCGTTTCTGCGCCGGCCCGATCTGCTGCGCAGCCTGCTGTCGTACTGGCACAACCATCCGTCGCTCTCGTACCTCTTCTCGGGGCTCTTCATCGGCCCGACGAGCCAGGCGCCGCGCATCGACGAAGCACGTCACGACAGCCTGTACGAACTCGAGATCGCGTTTGCGGCGATCGCGCACGCGAGTCCGGATTCGCCGCCATGGCTGACCGATCGCGCGCTGCGCCATCTGCTCATCGACGTCACCGGCAATACACATCGCGCCGAGTTCTGCATCGACAAGCTGTATTCGCCGGATACGGCGTCCGGCCGCCGCGGACTGCTCGAGATGCGCGCGTTCGAGATGCCGCCGCACGCGCGCATGAGCCTGGCGCAGCAGCTGCTGTTGCGCGCGCTCGTCGCCCGCTTCTGGCGTGAGCCGTACACGACGCCGCTCGTGCGCTGGGGCACCGAGCTGCACGATCGGTTCATGCTGCCGTATTTCGTCTGGCTCGACTTCGAAGACGTTCTTGAAGAGATGTCGCGCGCCGGCTGCGCGATCGACCCCGCGTGGTTCCAGCCGCACTTCGAATTCCGGTTTCCGATTGCCGGCGAGACGGCGATGCGGGGCGTGAAGCTCACGCTGCGTCAGGCGCTCGAACCGTGGCACGTGCTGGGCGAAGAGAGCGCCGCCGGCGGCACGGCGCGATACGTGGACTCGTCGGTCGAGCGGCTGCAGGTGCATCTCACCGGGCTGACGGCCGATCGTTTCGTCATCACGTGCAACGGCCGCGCGATTCCGCTGCAGCCGACGGGACGCAACGGCGAGTTCGTCGGCGGCGTCCGCTATCGCGCATGGCAGCCGCCGTCGGCGCTGCATCCGACGATTCCCGTGCACGCGCCGCTGACGTTTGATCTCGTCGACACGTGGATGGACAGATCCCTTGGCGGCTGCCAGTATCACGTCATGCACGCCGGCGGCCGCAACTCCGATCAGTTCCCCGTGAACGGCTACGAAGCCGAAAGCCGGCGGCTTGCACGCTTCTCGCAGCTCGCCCACACGCCCGGTGTCGTCCGGCCCGCTCCGGCCGCGCCCAGCCGCGAGTTTCCGTATACGCTGGACCTGCGCACGTAACGATGCAGGCCCCGCTGCTCAATTCATACTTCGTCCCCGCCGGCCATTTCGACGAATTGCTCGATCCGAACGGGATGCCGCGCGGCTGGTGGCAGTCGCTCGCCGCGCACGCCGACCTGAGCGAAGCCCATCTCTCGAGCGCGCAGGCGCGCGTCGGCCGGCAGATGCACGAGAACGGCGTGACGTACAACGTCTACGCGGCCGAAGGCGGTCCCAACCGGCCGTGGACGCTCGACGTGCTGCCGTTTGTCGTCGATGGCACGGAGTGGGGATGGCTCGACAGCGGACTGCGCCAGCGCGCGCGGCTGCTGAACGCGCTCGTCGCCGACATCTATGGCCCGCAACGGCTGCTGCACCAGGGCGTGTTGCCGCCGTCGCTCGTGTTCCAGAATCCAGGCTATCTGCGCGCCTGCCACGGTGTGCAGCCGCCCGGCGGCGTCTTCCTGCATCTCGTCGCGTTCGATCTCGCGCGCGATCCGTCCGGCCGCTGGCGCGTCGTCAACACGCGCACGCAGGCGCCGTCGGGCGCCGGCTACGCGCTCGAGAATCGCGCGACGATTCCGCGCGTGTTTCCGAACGCGTTTCGCGACATGCAGGTGCAGCGGCTGTCGCCGTTCTTCGACGCCTTCCGCCAGACGATCGCGGCGCACGCGCCGTGCGACGACGGATGGCCGCACATCGCGCTGCTGACGCCCGGACCGTACAACGAGACGTACTTCGAGCAGTCGTATCTGGCGAAGTACCTCGGATTGTCCCTGGTGGAGGGCGCCGACCTCACCGTGCGCGACGATCGCGTCTTCCTCAAGACGATCTCCGGCCTGAGGCCTGTGCACGCGATCCTGCGCCGTCTGGACGACGACTACTGCGATCCGCTCGAGCTGCGCGCGGATTCGACGCTCGGAGTGCCCGGCCTCGTGCAGGCGTGGCGCGCCGGGCGCGTGCTCGTGGCGAACGCGTTCGGCACAGGCGTTCTGGAGTCGTCCGCGCTGCCGGGTATGCTGCCGTCCATCTGCCAGCAGCTGTTCGGCGAGCCGCTCGAGATGCCGAGCCTCGTGACGCGCTGGACGGGCGACGGATCGCAGGCGGGATGGAGCGTCGCCTCGCTCGAGGGCGGCGTCATCAAGGCGGCGTTTCCGAGCGTGCCGATGGAGCCGGTGTTCCTCGCGGATCTGGATCCCGGCGCGCGCGATGAATGGGCGGATCGATTCGCGACGAGACCGGACGCGTTCGTGGTGGAGGAGTACGTGCCGTTGTCGCACGCGCCCGTGTGGAACAGCGGGCAGCTCGAGAGCCGCATGCTGATGCTCCGGGTATTTCTCGCCGCCGACGGCCACGGCGACTATCAGCTGATGCCCGGCGGTCTCGCGCGCATCGCCGGCGATTTACGTCCCATCGTGTCCAGTCAGCGCGGCGGCGGCAGCAAGGACACGTGGGTCCTGTCGCGCGAGCCCCTCGCCGCGCCCCCGCCGCGCGTGCCTCGCGAGGCCGTGCGGCAGGACGATCTCGGCGTCTCGAGCCGTGCGGCCGAACATCTGTTCTGGCTGGGCCGCTATGCGGAACGTGCGGAGAACGGCGCCCGCCTGCTGCGCGCCGTCCTGACGCGCCTCACCGATCCGTCGGCGCCGCCGTCCGTCCCGCCGTCGTTCGTGAAGATGTGCGTCGGCCAGGGGCTGATCGAGCTCGACGAGGCCCCGGAGCCGGGCGAACCGCCGTCGCGCCAGGCCGCGAAGATGATCGATCAGCTTGTCGCCGGGTTGTTCGATCGCCGCGAGCATCGCAGTCTGGCGTTCAACGTCGATCACACCGTTCGCGTGGCCGGCGCGATTCGCGATCGGCTGTCGCCGGACAACTGGCGCCTGCTGAACCAGCTGTCCGACCTTCTCGTCGCGCCGCCGCTGTACCTGGACGACACGCTGACGATCCTCGACCAGTCGATCATCTCGCTCGTCGCCGTCGGCGGCCTCGAGATGGCGCACATGACGCGCGATGACGGCTGGCGGTTTCTCAGCGTCGGGCGTCACCTCGAGCGGCTGCTGTTCGTCGCCGCCACGCTGCGCGTGCCTTCGCCGGAAGAATCGGTCGATCCCGCGCTGCTGGCGTGGCTGCTTGAACTGTCCGACAGCCTCGTGACATTCCGCGCCCGCTACGTCAGCGAACCCGAATGGCCCGCCGTCGTGGAGCTGCTCCTGTTCGACGGCCGCAATCCCCGGTCGGCGCTGTTTCAAATCGTGAAGATCGCGAAGCACGTGCCCGCGCTGCCCAACGCCGGCGGCCTGGACATTCTCTCGGAAATCCGCGAGCTCGAAGCCGGATGCCGATCGATGCAGATGTCGTTCGAGGAAGTCCTCGAGCGCTGCCGTCGCGTCGCCATCGGCCTGTCTGACGCGCTCACGCTGAAGTACCTGAGCCACTCCTACGGCCTGCCGTTCGCGGTGACGGGACGATGAGCGTCCGGTATCAGGTCGAACATGAAACGCGGTACGTGCACGACGGCCGCGTGTCGACGTCGAGGCATCTCTGCTGCCTGACGCCGCGCTCGCTGCCCTGGCAGGCCGTGCATCTGCACACGCTCACCGTCGAGCCATGCCCCGCGGACCTCACGACGCGTGATGACGTGTTCGGAAATCGCGTCTCGCAGTTCAGCATCCTGACGCCGTATACGGAGCTGAAAGTGATCGGCCGGAGCCTCGTCGAGCTGTGGCCGCGCCGTGCGGGGCTTGATCCGATCGAGCCCGGCGCGAGTCCTGCGTGGGAAAGCGTTCGCGACGGCGGCGTCTTTCATCCTGGCCGCGTGTACGATGAGGCCGCCGGGTTCCGCGGGCCGTCGCCGTACATCGAGCTGACGTCCGAGATCGTCGCATTTGCGTTCACGTCGTTCACGCCGGGCCGGCCGTTGCTGGCTGGTGCCGTCGAGTTGATGCACCGCATCCACGACGAGTTCCGGTTCGACGCCGGCGCCACCTCCATTACGACGCCGGTGAGCCGTGTGCTGGCGGAGCGGGGCGGCGTCTGCCAGGACTTCGCCCATCTGCAGATCGCGTGTCTTCGATCGCTCGGACTTCCGGCGCGCTACGTCAGTGGATATCTGCTGACCGATCCGCCGCCGGGACAGCCGCGCCTCGTCGGCGCCGACGCGTCGCACGCATGGCTGTCCGTGTGGTGCCCGCATTACGGCTGGGTCGATCTCGATCCGACCAATGCCGTCCTGCCCGACGAGCGTCACGTGACCACCGCGTGGGGCCGCGACTACGGCGACGTCAGCCCGCTCCGCGGCGTCGTCCTCGGCGGCGCCGCCCACGACCTGTTCGTCGGCGTCAGCGTCGCGCCCATCGCCTCCCCGCAGCCCACACACGACACGTGACCGCCTCCGGCCGCGACCGCCAGTTTTCTACCAGGCCGGATTGACGCCGCCTTTGTATAATGTGCCTCTTCACATCCGCTCATACGACATGAAGCATCGCGCGCCAGGTGTGATCATCGCGAAGGGCGACGGACGTTTGCGTAATTTCTGGAGGGAGCAAATGGAGCGATTGAAAAACTACCTTTTGGCAACGGCAGGACTCGTTATCTTCACTGGAGCGTTTGCGCTCACGAGTACTGGACGCGCACTTGCCCAGAGCGGCCAGCAACTCATGAAGGTGGTGTTCAGCGACGGCAGCGGCAACGCGGTCGGGAACACGGTGAAGGTCAGCAACCTGCCTTCCGTGCAGCCCGTCTCGGGCAGCGTGAGCATCGACAACACGCCCACGGTGAACGCCGTGCAGAGTGGCAACTGGCTGGTGAGTTTCGGGAGCGCCCCGGTTCCCGTCCACTCCGACGAGGCGACGAGGCAGATTGTGTCAACGCGGTTTGTGTGCGGGTGGAATGGCGATGCGGTGTCGACCTGCTTCAATCTTCGCGTCGTCCCGGCGCACAAACGGTTCGTGATCGAACAAGTGTCTGTGCTCGCCAGCATGTCGAGTGGAGAAGCCATCTCTCTCATCCAGTTCTCCATTGCCACCAATGGGTTCACGTATGACCTCTACATCCCGATGACTCATCAGGGAGTCGATGCCGACTTCAACCATGAGTTGTGGGTGGGTACTGAACGGGTTCATCTGGTCGCGGATCCGAACTCTGGCATGAGTCTGCTCGGAGCCAGGAATCCCGCAGTGGCATCCGGCTTCGGCAGCATCGAGCTGTCCGTGTCCGGCTACTACGTCGACCTCTAAACGTTGCGCTCATCTCTGGTGCCGCAAGCACTTTACCGCCGGTTTCCTGCGATAATTCCGCGGACGTGACTGACGCCCGCGACCGCGCGACGCGCTTCGAGCGCATCTTCCACGAGAACGACTGGGGCAACAGCGAGTCCGTGTCCGGCGAAGGGTCCAATCTGGCCCGCACGGCCGCCGTCCGGGCGCAGCTGCCGGCGCTGCTCAGCCGCCACGGCATCCGATCGCTGCTCGATGCGCCGTGCGGCGACTTCTTCTGGATGAAGGAAGTCGCGCTTGGTGACGTCGCCTACATCGGCGTCGACATCGTGGCGGAGATCGTCAATCGCACCGCCGCGTTGTACACAGGCCCCGGGCGCCGATTCCTGCTCGGTGACATGGTCGAGGACGCGCTGCCGCCGGCCGACCTCATCCTGTGCCGCGACTGCCTCGTGCACCTCTCGTACGACGAGACGCGGCGCGCCATCGACAACTTCCGGCGCAGCGGCGCGACCTGGCTGCTGACGACGACGTTCACGGGCCCGCGCGCCAATCACGACATCGCGACCGGCGACTGGCGCCCGATCAACCTCCAGGGGCCGCCCTACAGTTTTCCGCCGCCCGTCGAAATCATCAACGAGGAGAGCGACGAGGTCGACGAGGCGCTCGGCGCATTTCCCGACAAGTCGCTGGGGCTGTGGCGGTTCGCGGATGTGCCCGCGTGGTGAGGCGCTGCGCGTTCCCGGGGTTTTTGGGCTACTATGCGCCCGAGGTTTTGCCAATGAGAACCCTGAGAACTGTCTTCGCTGCCGGCCTCGTGGCGCTTGCCGCCATGCCCGTCGCCGCGCACCATTCCTTCGCGGCCGAGTACGACGCCGCCAAGCCCGTGACGCTCAAAGGCACGGTGACGCGCATCGAGTGGACCAACCCGCACGCGCGCTTCTACGTGGACGTCAAGGATCCCGACGGCACCGTCGTCAGCTGGAATCTCGAGCTCGCCAGCCCGAACGTGCTGGTGCGCCAGGGATGGACGCGGCAGTCGCTGAAGATCGGCGACGAGATCAGCGTCACCGGGTCGTCGGCGAAGGACGGATCGAAAATGGCCAACGCGCGCAACGTCACGCTCGCGGGCGGCAAGCGCGTGTTCGCGGGATCGCCGGGTGGTCCTGAGGGCGACCCGGCTGCGGCGCCGCCGGCGCCTCCCGCCAATCGGTAGCGTCCGCCTTCAGGCGGACGTCCGGCTGAAGCCGGACGCTTAGAAGTTAGAACTTAGAAGTTAGAAGTGAGAACTATGAAAAAAATCATCCTGGCGGCGGCAATCGCGGCGACGGCTGTTGTACCGGTGCTCGTCGCGCAGCGGCAGAACGCGCCGGCGCCGACTGGCGCCAACAACGCGCAGGCGCCGACCTCACCGGCCGGCGCCGGTGGTCTGACGACGGGCCGCGGACGCGGTCCCGCGGTGCCGCAAGGTCCGGCGCCGAAACTGCCGGATGGGCGTCCTGATTTCTCCGGCGTCTGGCAGGGCGGCGGCCCGGTCGGCGATCTCGCGCAGGGCATGCCGAAGGGCGTCGACGTGCCGCTGAACGAGGCCGGCAAGACGCTGATGGCGTCGCGGCTGTCGGGCGACGATCCCGAAGCGAACTGTCTGCCGACCGGCGTGCCGCGCCAGGCGCCGTATCCGTGGCGGGTCCTGCAGACACAGACGCACATCTTCATCCTGTTCGAAGGCAACATCCACAGCTATCGCCAGATCTTTGTCGACGGCAGAAAACATCCGGACGACCCGGATCCGACGTGGTACGGCCACTCGGTCGGCCACTACGAAGGCCAGACGCTCGTCGTCGACACCGTCGGGTTCAACGACAAGTTCTGGTTCGACTTCCGCGGCCACCCGCACAGCGAGAAGCTGCACACGCTCGAGCGCTACACGCGCACCAACCTCGGCACGCTCGTCGTCGAGACGACGATCACCGATCCCACGTACTACTCCAAGCCCTTCACGATTTCGTTTTCCGCGCGGCTGCGGCCGGGCGAAGAGCTGATGGAATACATCTGCCAGGAAAACGAGCAGGACGCGAAACACATCAAGGGTCCGGCGGGTACACCGTAGTAGTGCAGACCTTCAGGTCTGCCGGGGAGATTCCCATGAAGCTCCGTGTTCTGTCGGCGGCGGCGGTGTTGCTGGTGTCCGTACTCGCGCTGCGTCCAGCGGCGGAGACGGGGATCGCCAGGCCAGAAGACGTCGGGCTGTCGAGTGAGCGGTTGGCACGCATCACCGAGATGATGAAGCGGCACATCGCGGCCGGCGAGATTTCCGGCGGCGTGACGCTCGTCGCGCGGCACGGGAAGATCGCGCACCTTGAAGCCACCGGCGTGACCGACATCGACTCGAAGAAGCCGATGACGAAGGACGCGGTGTTCCGCATCGCGTCGATGACCAAGCCGGTCACCGGCGTCGCGATCATGATGATGATGGAGGAGGGCAAGCTCCGCATCACCGATCCGGTCTCGAAGTACATCCCGTCGTTCAAGGATCTCAAGGTCGCCGTCGCCGAGCCGCGCGGACGCGGCGCTGCCGCAGGGGACGCCGATGCACCGCAGCGCGTGAAGTACTACCGCGTGCCGGCCGAGCGCGAGATCACCATCCGCGACCTGCTGACGCACGTGTCCGGCCTCAACAGCGGAGCCATGAGCGGCGACAGCGCGCGCCAGCCTGACATCCAGCGCAAGCCGACCGACACGCTCGCCGACTACATCCCGCGGCTCGGCAAGACGGCCCTCGAGTTTCAGCCCGGCGCCCGCTGGATGTACAGCGCGCAGGCCGGTTTCGACACCCTCGGCCGCATTGTCGAGATCACGTCGGGGATGCCGTTCGACCAGTTCCTGCGGCAGCGCCTGTTCGATCCGCTCGGCATGAAGGACGTGTCGTTCTATCCGACTGAAACGCTCGAGCCGCGGATGGTGACGCCGTATCAGCTCGATCCGAAGGGCAAGATGGCGAAGAACGCCAACCCCGGCTCGATGCAGAGCAAGGTCTACTTCATGGGATCGGGCGGCCTCATCACGACCGCCGAGGAGTACGCGAAGTTTGCCCAGATGCTCGACAACGGCGGCGAGCTGAACGGCAAGCGCCTGCTCAGCCCGCGCACGGTGTCGTTCATGGCGTCAGTCCACGCGTCGGACACGCTCGAAGGCCGCACGCCGGGTGAAGGCTTTGGCCTCAGCGTCCGCGTCGTCCGCGACGCCGTCAAGAGCGGCGCGCGCGTGTCGGACGGCAGCTTCGGGTGGAGCGGCGCCTACGGCACGCACTTCTGGGTGGATCAGAAAGAGGATCTCATCGCGGTCCTGATGATCCAGACGCCGGTGCGCGACCTCCGGCCGGAGTTTGAAAACGCCGTCATGCAGTCGATCATCAAGTAGACCATGCTCACTGTCGAAAGCTCTCGAAGCGGCGCTCCAGGTATCGGTTCCAAGGCGCTCATCAGCTTCGCGGCGATTGCCGCGGTGACGTTCGTCGTCGTCGCCGCGCTGCCGTATCGCGCGCTGTTCGGATCGGCGGACGCCGCGAAGCAGACGCTGCAGGACTTCCAGTTCGCGTACTACCCGAAGCGCGTGTGGCTGCTGACGCACATCGCCGGCGCCCTGATCGCGCTGCTGACGGGCCCCGTGCAGCTCTGGCTCGGGCTGCACAACGTGAAGATGGAGCTGCACCGCAAGCTGGGCTACATCTACATCCTCGGCATGGCCATCGGGTCCGTCGGCGCGTTCGGCCTTTCGCTCCAGACGGACGGCGGGCCGGTGTTCGGCTCAGGCCTGTTCTTTCTCGGCATCGCGTGGGTGACGACGACGAGCCTCGTGTTTGTGGCGATCAAGAAGGGGCTTGTCGATCAGCACAAGGAGTGGACGATTCGCAGCTACGTCGTGACGTTCGCGTTCGTCACGTTCCGCGTCACCCAGATCGCGCTGCTGGGCGCCGGCCTCGCCCAGCTGCCGGCTATCGAAATCGCCGCCTGGTCCTGCTGGGCCCTGCCGCTGCTCATCACCGAGGCTGTGATTCAGGGGCGGAAGCTAGTCGAAGTTAGAACTTAGAAGTAAGAAGTTAGAAGTACGGACTGTCGTGCGGTGCGATTGTTGCGGCGCGCGACGGCATGCCCAATAAGCCGCCTCGAGATCTCGCCGAACGGACGTTCAACTTCGCCTGCGACGTCGTCAGATACTGCCGCGAGCTGTCAAAGGAAACCGGCGTTGTCAGAAACATCGCGTGGCAGCTGTCCGATGCGGCGACGTCCGCCGCAGCGAACTATCAGGAAGCGAAAGCTGCCTACTCGCGAAGAGAATTCGCGCTCAAGACCAGCATTTGCTTGAAGGAACTCCGAGAGTCGGACTTGTGGCTGCGGGTAGTTCTTACCTGCGAACTCGGGTCGCGATTTTCACTGCCTCGATGCGCCGTCTCCGCCCCGTTGCTTAGCTAAGACGGGACAGTCCCGTAGCCAGCCTCCGTACTTCTCACTTCTTACTTCGACCGCTACCGCTCCATCCCCTTCGTCTTGTAGACCGGCAGGTTCGGGGCGGCAACGAGGAACGCGAGCAGCTTGCCGGCTGCGTCTTTCTGCTTCGCGCTCGCGCTGAGCGCGCCGGTCAGTTCCACGTAGCTCTGAATCTCTTTTGGAAACGGACCGACGAGGTCGACGCCTCGCACCGGCAGGATCTCGCTGATCGGAGCGATGCCGATCTCGACCGCGCCTGTCGAAACGGCCTGGCCGACTTCCGAGGCCGTCGGCCGGAGGTTGTACTTCGGCTTCAGTGCGGAGGTGATGCCGAGCTTGGCGACCAGCACCTCGAACGGCGCCGCGCTGGCACCCTGTGTCGCGTAGGTGATCGACTCTGCGTTCAGCAGCGCGTTCTTGAACGCGTTCACGGTGCTGATATTGGGCTTCTTTGCGCCGGATCGAATGGACATCCCGAGGCCCGAGCGGGCGATGAACGTCCGCGAGATCTCCAGCAGCCGGCCCGCGGAAATCTCGTCCTCGATGAGCGCGGTCGTCATGATGACGAGATCGAAGGGCTCGCCGGCGTCGATACGCTTCTTGAGCTGCGTCGACGGCTCGAACTGAATCCGCACCTTGTCGCCGCTGGTGTTGTTACGCTCAAACTGCGGGATCAGATCTTCCACGACGGCCCTGACGCCGTTAGTACACAGGACCGTGATCTCGGCGGCGCTGGCCGCTGTGGTCATGGCCATCACGATGACGCCGGCGACAATGTATTTTTTCATATATGACCTCTGTGTCCTCCGCGTCCTCTGAGGTGGAGAGTCTAGTGCTTCCTGATGAAGGAGAGGACGGCGCGGTTGAACGCCTCCGGCTGTTCCCAGTATGTGGAATGGCCGGCTTCGGGGACGACGACCGTGTTGACGTGCTTGAGGTGCATGGCGAACAGCTTTAGTACCGGTGGCGGCGCGAACATGTCGGCGTCGCCGGTCAGCAGCAGCGTCGGGACGGCAATCGTCTCGAGCTTTGCGAACGTGATCGCGTTCTTCAGCGGCTGCACGAGCGGCGCGCCGGCGGGACGCGCGAGCTTCTCGAGCTCGACCCATCGCCTGGTCCCCTGGGGATTTGCCGCCCGATACGACGGAGACACCTCGCGCAGTTCTGGCGGCATCGCCGTGAACTCGGCTGGGCGAAGACGCCGTCCCAGCTCGACAAACTCCGGATCGGTGACGCCGCCGATGCTGTTGGCGACGACGATACTGCGGAGGCGCGACGGAAACGACAGCGCGGTGTCGAGCGTGACGAAACCGCCGGCGGCGGTGCCGACCAGGTGAACGCGATCGAGGTGCAGCGAGTCGAGCAGCTCGATCAAATCGTCCGCTGCGGTTGACGGCGCGGTGCCTGGCACGACCGTCGTGCGGCCCCAGCCTCGGCGATCGAATGCGATCACGCGATAGCCGGCTTTCACGAACGCCGGTGTCTGGTTGTCCCACGATTTCGTGCTGCCCGTGGCGGCGTGCATCAGCACGACGGGCACGCCGTTGCCGCCGCTGTCGGTGTAGTACAGCCGGACGTCGGGCGTGGCCTGAGCCAGCATGAACGCGGCCGCCACGAGAGCCATCATGCGCACGCGAAGGATGCTAGCATGCGCCTCGAAGCCAGATGGCCTACAAACGCAAGGCTCCGTCGCTGCCGACCCAGGTGCTGATGGGCATGATCATGGACGGCTTCATGCGGCCGATGATCAAGTTTCAGGAACGGCGGGGCGCCGCCGTCAGAATGTTCGGCCGCATCTCGACCCAGCAGCAGGCGCGCCTTCGGAAAAAGAATCCGTTTCACGGCTACGTCCCCGGTCCGCAGGACGTCTTCGTGATGACGTACGCGAAGAGCGGCACGAACTGGATGATGCAGATCGCGCATCAGCTCATCCATCACGGCAGGAGCGAGTACGACCATCTCCACGATCTCGTGCCGTGGCCGGATACGACGGCGATGGCGATTCCGTTCATCAAGAAATACGCGATCCCGATTGCAGAGGCTACGCACTGGCAGCAGTCGCCCGAACGGCTGCGCGTCGTCAAAACGCACTTCGACTGGGACATGCTGCCGTACTCGGACCAGGCGAAGTACATCGCCGTCATTCGCGATCCGAAAGACGTCTTCGTGTCGAACTATTGCTTCATCCGCGACGGCCTCTATGGACCGGCGATGCCGAGCGTGGACACGTGGTTCGACCTGTTCCTCTCGTCGGGGTTTCCCATCGGCGGATCCTGGGCGGTCAACACCGCGGGCTACTGGGCGGAGCGGAAGAAACCGAACGTGCTCATCGCGTCCTTCAAAGCGATGAAGCGCGACCTGCGAGGCACCGTCGTGAGAGTCGCGGAGTTCCTCAATATCAAAGCGTCAGATGCCCTGATCGACGAGGTCTGCCGGCTGTCGTCGTTCGAATACATGAAGGCGATCGACCGGAAGTTCGCGATGGGGAAGATCATCGCGTGGCGCGAGCCGGGCGCGATGATTCGGGCGGGGAAGCAGGGCGGATCGGCGGAGATGCTGAGCCCGGAGCGCCAGCGGCAGATCGATCAGTACTTCATGGCCGAGCTGAAGCGGTTGGGCTCGGATTTTCCCTACGAGGAGTTTTGCACCCCCGCAACGTAGCGCAGGCCTTTAGGCCTGCGGCAGACCTGAAGGTCTGCACTACTTCTGCTCGATTAGCACTGCGCCCGTCGACATGGGCTGCACCGTCCGCTGATACACCGACAGGTAGCCCTTCGACGGCGGCAGCACCGGCTCGCCGCGGCGGGCGCGTCGGGCGCCGAGCTCCGTGCCAGGCACGTCGATATCAAGCACGCGGGCGTCCACGTCGATCTTGATCGTGTCGCCGTTCTCCACGAGCGACAGCGGTCCGCCCACCGCCGACTCCGGCGACACCTCGGCGACCATGATGCCCTTGAGGCACAGTCCCGACAGCTGGCCGTCGCTGACGAACGCGACCTCATCACTCAATCCCGCGGAGTCGATCGCAAAGACGACGCGGGAGGCGGGGCCGGCCATGCCGGGACCGCCCTTCGGTCCCATGCCGCGGACGACGAGCACGTGGCCGGGCTTCACGTCGCCGCGCTGAATCGCCTCGATCGCATCGGGACCGTTTTCATAGACGACGGCCTTCCCTGTGAACTGGGTCTTGCGCTCCGGTCCGCGGACGCCGAGCTTGACGATGGCGCTTTCAGGCGCGAGCGATCCGTGCAGGACGACAATCGGCGGCTTGTCGGAGAACGGCCGCTCGAGGGGCCGGATGACCTCGTCATCGAAGACTTCCGCGTCTGACAGGTCGTCACCAAGCGTCCTGCCGGTGACCGTCATGGCGCTCAGATTGAGCAGCGACTCGAGCTGCTTGAGGAGCGCCCTAGCGCCACCTGCAGCCTCAAACGCTTCGATCGTATCCGTCCCGTTCGGCGCCACGGCGCTCAGCACGGGTATTTTCTCTCCGAGGTCATTGAAGAGCTGGAAGACGTCGATGTCCACGCCGGCTTCAATCGCTGTCGCCTGCAGATGCTTGATGCAGTTGATCGATCCGCTGATGGCCAGCACCGACGCGGCCGCATTCAGAAACGACGCAGGCGACAGGATGTCGCGCGGCTTCAGATCCTCGATGACCATCTCGACGATGCGCCGGCCGGAGCGGCGGGCAAAGTCGAACATCTTCGGCGAGTTCGCGAGGATCGGCGCGGCGCCAGGGAGCGTCATGCCGAGCGCCTCGCAGACGATGTGCATCGAGTTGGCGGTGCCCATGCCGGCGCAGACGCCCGGGCCGGCGATCGCGTTGTCGCACATCCCGCGCAGCGTCTCCTTCGACAGCTTGCCGAACATCGCCTGCACCGATCCGAGAAAGACGTCTTCGATGTCGACGTGCTTGCCTTCGAAGTGCCCGCTTGGCTGGTAGCCGCACATCACGAGAATCGTCGGGATGTTGAAGCGTCCGGCCGCCATCAGATGCGCGGGCGGCGTCTTGTCGCACGACGACAGGCAGATCATCCCGTCGAGCTGCGCGCCCTCGATCGCGATCTCCATGTCGTTGACGATGAGATCGCGGCTCGCCAGCATGTAGCCGCCGGCGGCGCCGGCGCTGATGATGAAGTCGCTCGGCGCGGCGGTGCGGATCTCAAACGGCAGGCCGCCGGCGTCGCGCACGGCTTCTTTGACGACTTTCGCGATGCCGTCGAGGTGGCTGAAGCAAATCGCCAGCTCTGACGAAGAATTGACGACGGCGATTTTCGGTTTGAGAAGATCTTCGTCGGTGAGTCCCAGCGCCTTCCACTGCGCGCGCCGGACCGCCTCGCGCGGCGACCCGGGCTCGAAATTACTTCGAAGTGCCTTCGGCATTAAGGGCTAATCTATCGCACAACAATGGACGCAGTCACCAGCCATCGGTCTCCAGTCTCCGGCCAAGCGAGCCCCGAGCCGCGAGTCCCGAGCCCGGAGTTGCTCACAAAGACCTGGTACTGGTACTACGTTCTCGCGCTGCTGACGCTCTGCTACGTCGCCAACGTCGCGGACCGGTCGCAGGTACTGGCCGCATCGCTCCAGGCGATCAAGAAAGAGTTCAACGCGACGGACGCGCAGCTGGGAATTCTCTCCGGCCTGCCGTTCGCGATCTTCTACTCGTTTCTCGGCATCCCGATCGCGGCGTGGGCCGACCGCTCGAGCCGGCGCAACGTCCTCGCGTGGTCGTGCGCGCTGTGGAGCGCGGCCACCGGCGCCTGCGGGCTGGCGATCAACTTCGGCATGCTGTTCGGCGCGCGGGTGATGACGGCGATCGGCGAAGCCGGCGGCAGCCCGCCATCACATTCCCTCATCTCTGACTATTTCCCGAAGCTCAAACGGGGCACGGCGTTTTCGATCTACGCGCTCGCGGTGCCGATCGGGACGGCGGTCGGCGCGAAGATCGGCGGCTGGGGCACCGAGCACATCGGCTGGCGCGCGACGTTCTATCTCGTCGGGTTCCCAGGCGTCGCCCTCGCGCTGCTCGTGCGTGCGACGGTCATCGAGGCGCCGCGCGGCTACGCGGACTTTGGCCCGTCGGCGAGCACCGGGCAGGCGGCGGTGCGCGCGGCCAAGGCGCCGCCGATCCGCGAAGTGCTGACGTTCATGTTCCGCCGCTCGTCGTTCCTTCATCTCAGTCTGGCGGCCGGGCTCCACTCCGTTGTCTGGTATGCCTCGGGCGCGTTCAACAACGCGTTCTTCCAGCGCTCGCACGGCATGTCGGCCTCTCAGGCCGGCAACTGGATTTCCGTCTTCAGCATCGTCGGCGGCGTGGGCACGTTTGCCGGCGGGTTTCTGGCGGACTGGCTGAGCAAGAGGAGGAACGATCGCCGCTGGTATCTGTGGGTGCCCGGCATCGCGACGCTGCTGTGCGTGCCGTTCCAGTTCGGCGCGTACCTGTCGGGTGACATGTCGCTCGTGCTGCCGATGTTCGGCGCGATGCAGTTCATGGCAGCGGTGTTTTTCGCGCCGTCGTTCGCGATGACACAGGCGATCGCGACTTTGCGGATGCGCTCGGTCGCGACCTCGCTACTGCTGCTGCTGCAAACGCTCATCGGCCAGGGCATCGGCCCGTGGCTCGCCGGCTACATCAGCGATGAGTTGAAGTCGTCCATGGGCACGGCGTCGCTCCGCTATTCACTCGTCATCGTCGGCCTGGTGAACGTCTGGGCCGCAGTGCACTACGTGATCGGCGCACGGTCGCTGCGCCAGGATCTCGAAGGGACGGAGAGGCTCGCCGCCTCGTAGCGTCCGGCTTTAGCCGGACGTCCGCCTGAAGGCGGACGCGACATATGAAACTGACCGACTCCGAAAAAGCATTCCTCGACGGGACGCGAGGCAGGGCGCAGCAGAAAGCGATGGAGCTGCTGGTGCGCTATGCGGAAGCCCTCGGCGCAGAGCGCTTCGTCGACACCAACAACGTCTGCGGCGTGCCGGGATCGGCGAATCCGTTTCTCCAGAATTACTACAAGGACAAGGGCACGAGCGAGTACGACGCGATCTTCTCGCACTTCGATCTCGACTCGGACGAGCTGATCGAGGCGCCGAAGGCGCTGGTCTCGACGTGCTGCCTTCAGGGCGGCGCCGACCCCGACAACTGGGAAACCCTCGGCACCAAGCCCCAGGTGTTCGACATATATAAGGATAGGGAACAGTTCGCGAGAGACCGCGGCGTCAAGATCCTCAAGACCTGCACGCCGTATGTCGTCGGCAACACGCCCGCCAGGGGCGAGCACTGCGCCTGGATGGAGAGTTCGGCGGTCGTCTACTGCAACTCGGTGCTCGGCGCGCGCACCAACACCGAGGGCCGCGAGAGCACCAGCGCGGCGATGCTGACGGGGAAGATTCCCGACTGGGGATTCCATCGCGATGAGTTCCGCCACGGCACGCACCACATCAACGTCGACGTCCCAATCGAATCCGTGATGGACTGGGGCATGCTCGGCTACTTCGTCGGTGACGTCGTCCAGGAGCGCATCCCCGTCCTGACCGGGAAGTACGGCACACCCGACCTCATTCGGCACAAACACTTCGGTGCCGCGGCGGCGTCCTCAGGCGGCGTCGAGCTCTACCACCTCGTCGGCGTCACACCGGAAGCGCCAACGCTCGATGCGGCGTGTGGTTCGAAGAAGGCGGTTGCGACGTTCACGTACGGAGCGGCCGAGCGGAAGCGGACGTACGAGGCGATTAACTCGAGCGCGAAAGATTCGAACGTCGACTACGTCATGCTGGGCTGTCCGCACGCGGCGCTCGAGCAGATCGAAGAGGCCGCGCGCCTGCTCGAGGGACGGCGGATCAGCGTGAACAGCGCGTTGTGGATCTTCACGTCGAGGGCGGTGAAGGAACTGGCGCTGGAGCGCGGCCTGATCGACGTGATCTCGAAAGCCGGAGGCGTCGTCATGACCGACACGTGCTCGGCCTTTGCACAAGCGATTCCCCCGGGTACGAAGGTCGCGGCGCTCGACTCCGCGAAGCAGGCGCACTATCTTCCGGCGATCATGAACATCCAGGCATGGTTCGGCTCCACGCGCGACTGCATCAACGCCGCGATCACGGGCAAGTGGTTACCCGAGGACCTGTGAATCACGAAGGCACCAAGAGGAACGCTCCGTGTATCCTTCGTGCCTTCGTGATGAAGAGTTGTTGATGTTAGAGACAATCACATTGCGCGGACGCAAGGTGGTCGGGGGGCGCGCTGAAGGCGAGGCACTCGTCACGCACGACACCGTGCCCGGCTGGGGCGGCGTGAATCCGGTGCAGGGCGTCATCACCGAGGTGCGTCACGAGCTGCGCGGCGTCAGCTTCGCGAACAAGATCCTCGTGTGCCGCGGCGCCAAGGGATCGTCGGGCTGGTCGGCGATGTTCCACACCGCGCGTCTCGCCGGCACGGCGCCGCTCGCCCTCGTCTTCAACGAGATGACGACGAAGATCGCGCTGGGGGCGGTGGTGATGCGGATTCCGAGCGTCACCGATCTCGACCGCGATCCGCTGGACGTGATCGAAACCGGCGACCGGGTCATCGTCGACGGCGACAACGGGACGGTCACGATCGAGAAACGTAAAACGTAAAACGTGAAACGCAGAACGACAAACGAGAAACGATGGAGACAAAGATGAAGCGATTCTTCCACCCGCTGGCGGTAGTCATCCTGCTGGGCGTGTCCGCGTCGGCGCAGTGGCAGAACGTGCCGCGCTCGACGGTGCCGCGCACGCCGGACGGCAAGATCAACCTGACGGCGCCCACGCCGCGCCTGCCGGACGGCAAACCCGACATGTCCGGTGTCTGGAATCCGCCGGTCGGATATCTGCGCGATCTCTCGCGTGACGCGAAGGAACCGGTACAGTTCCTGCCCGCGGCCAAGGCGCTCTACGACGTGCGCGCCTCCGGCGCGAAGTGGCTGGAAGAGCCGGACGCCAACTGTCTGCCGCAGGGCATTCCGAAGGTCATGTTCGCTCCGGCGCCGTGGCGCATCGTCCAGACGCCGAACATCGTGTTCTTCGTCCACGAAGCGTTCAATCTCTGGTGGCAGGCGTTCATGGACGGCCGGAAGTTCGTCGTCGGTCCGGACATTCAGCCGACGTGGCACGGCTACTCCACGGCGAAGTGGGACGGCGATTCGCTGGTCGTGGACAGCGTCGGGTTCAACGGCCGCGTGTGGCTCGATCAGCTCGGCAAGCCGTCAACCGACGCGCTGCACGTGACGACGAGGCTGACGCGGACCGACTTCGGACACATGAGCATCCAGGCGACGATCGACGATCCGAAGGCGTACGTCAAGCCGTGGACGACGACGACGGTGGTCGCCGCTCTGATTCCGGATACTGAGCTGATGGAGTTTATCTGCCTGGAAAACGAGAAGGACACGCGGGGAAAAAAATAGGGCGGCCCTGAAAGGGCCGCCCTACGTCCGGCTAAAGCCGGACGCTACTTCTTTTTGTCCGCCGCCCGCGATCCGTTCAGGATGTTGAGCATCGAGTAATTGCCCTCATGGCACGCGTACTCGAACATGCCGGCCTGCTGGCGCCGCAGATCGAGCGCTGCGGTCCACGGCTTGGTCCACGTGTGCGGATCGTCCACGGTCACTTCGTAGCGAAGCGTGTCCTTGTCGACGCGCCGGTACTTCTCGACGAGGTGCAGCGACGCGCTCGATCCGCGATACGGCATCTTGCCCGTGAAGTTCGTGACGTCGATCACGAGCGTATCGCCGTCCCAGTGCGCCTTCGAGTCGCCGAAGAGCTGGCGAATCCGCCCGCCCACGTGTGGGCGGCCGTCGGTCGACATGATCCGCGTGTCGTGGATCATCTCGTAGGTCACGCCGACGTATCCCGGTCCCTGCATGACGCGCGTGTTGGCGTTGTAGACCGTCGGGTAGATCGCCCCGGGAACGCCGCGGCCGATGCAGCGCACCCACATCGACATCTCCTCGGGGCCGTCGAACGGGCCGTTGCCGAGCGCAAACGGCGTCGCAGCGACGCGTTGCCGTCCTTCGTCGGTCATGGCCGGCACCTACACCGCCCGCCTGATCGTCGAGCGGCTGAGCGTGACCACCTTCCAGCGCCTGCTCGACGGCGTGATGGTCGTTTCCGGCCTCGCGCTTTTGTGGGCGGCGCTGCGCTGACGGCACGAGATTTTGCTCAAGTCGCGCTTGCGCTGCAGCGAGTTGTCCCTTACTCGGGCGGCGTAAGGAGATACAGATACCCATGAAAATGATCGTCAAGGCCGCGGTCGCGGCAGCTCTCGCCATGTCCGCTGGCGCCTGCAACATGAACCAGTCGAGCCCCCAGCAGCTCAACACCACCAACACCAACTCGCGCATCTACATCGGCT
>Ga0209488_10000993_pt1 | contig 24119 bp, 23 predicted proteins | sample Rivendell_Oct201_8_FD_188349 | JGI IMG/M metagenome (GOLD analysis project Ga0209488, IMG submission 188349) | Vadose zone soil microbial communities from the Eel River Critical Zone Observatory, Northern California, USA -... | ecosystem: Environmental > Terrestrial > Soil > Vadose zone >...
ACATCCGTTTGCGAATTTCGGAATCAAAGGTGCACCAGCAACTTATTGATTCCTAGTGCGGCTTTTGAATTTGAAGTTCCTGAACGCGTTTGCGGCGATGGGATAGGAACTTCAAATTCGCCGCACTAGGCCATCGCTCATCCCCGTGTTAGCCTTGTGCTTCAAATAAGCGGCCAAGGTTCGGCGCCGACCGGCCGCATGGGAGGAAACCGGCGCATCGGGACAACATCATGGTCACCATCAAGGTCAACGGGACCTCGCATCGGCTCGATGTCGAGAACGAGACGCCGCTCTTGTGGGTCTTGCGTGAAGAGGTCGGACTCACCGGAACAAAATACGGCTGCGGGATCGCGCAGTGCGGCGCCTGCACAGTGCATGTCAACGGGCAGGCGATGCGCTCCTGCGCAGTGACGATCGGCGGCCTCGATGGCGCCGAGGTGACCACCATTGAAGGTCTGTCCTCCGACAGCCGCCACCCCGTGCAGCAGGCCTGGCTCGCCGAACAGGTGCCGCAATGCGGCTATTGCCAGTCTGGCCAGATCATGGCGACGGCGGCTTATCTCAAGAGCAATCCCAATCCTTCCGACGCCGACATCGACGCCAATCTCACCAACATCTGCCGCTGCGGCACCTATGAACGGCTGCGCCGCGCGGTGCATCGCGCCGCCGCGCTGATGCGCACGTGAGCCGGGAGGACAGCACCATGACCATCAATCTCTCCCGTCGCTCGTTCATCACCACCACGCTCACCGCCGGCGGCGGCTTTGCGCTTGGCATTGGCATCGGCGAGACCGCCGAAGCCGCAACCCTGAGCGTTCGCCCATGGGGCGACGAGGCCGCGCGCTATCCCGGCGAGATCAACGCCTGGGTCGTGATCAATCCCGACGACAGCGTGATCATCCGCTACGGCCGCGCCGAGATGGGGCAGGGCAGCTTCACCGCGCTGCCGCAGATCCTCACCGAGGAGCTCGAATGCGACTGGGCTTTTGTGAAGCCCGAATACGCCTCGGCCAACCGCAATCTCAGAGATAATAAGGTCTATGGCAGTCTGAGCACCGGTGGCAGCCGTGCGGTGCGCGAGACTGGCGAGATGGTGCAGCAGGCCGGCGCAAGCGCGCGCGAGCGCCTGATCGCGGCGGCGGCGAAACGCTGGAATGTGCCGGCGCAGGACTGCGTGGCGGCGATGAGCAAGGTCACGCACAAGCCGACCGGCCGCACCTTCCGTTTCGGCGAGCTTGCGGCCGAGGCCGCCGCGATCAAGCTCGACAAGGAGCCGGCGATCAAGACGCCCGATGCGTTCAAGTTCATCGGCCAGCGGATCGCGCGGCTCGACGTGCCGTTGAAGATCAACGGCACGGCGATGTACGGCATCGATTTGGCGGTGCCTGACATGGTGCAGGCGGCGATCATGGCCTGTCCGGTGTTCGGCGGAACGGTGAAGTCGGTCGACGAGCGCGCTATTGCGGGCCGCCGTGGCAACCTGCAGGTGGTCAAGCTTAAGGATGCCGTCGCGGTGGTGGCCGATCGTTACTTCCGGGCCAAGGCCGCGCTCGACGCGCTGGCGATCGAGTGGGAGGTCGGCGCCGCCGGCGCGACCGATAGCGCGCAGTTCCGCAAGGCCTATATTGATGCCCTCGACCAGAAGGGCGCGGATGCGCGCCACGACGGCAACGTCGATGCGGCGATGCCCACGGCCGCCAAGGTGATCGAAGCGACTTACGACGTGCCGATCATCGCGCATGCCCCGATGGAGCCGCTCAACGCCATCGCGCATGTGCTCCCCGATCGCGTTGACGTGTGGGTCGGCACCCAGAACGCCGACCTTGCGCTCACCTTTGCGGCGCAGGCGTCCGGCGTGAAGCCTGAGAGCGTCTTCATCCATAACACGTTCTCCGGCGGCGGCTTTGGTCGCCGGCTGCGTCCCGACGAAGTGGCGCAGGCGGTGGCGGTCGCCAAGGCGATCGGCAAGCCAGTCAAGCTGATCTGGTCGCGCGAGGAGGAAATCCGCCAGGGCCGCTATCGCACACAGGCAGCGATCCGCTTCAAGGCGGGCTTCGCGGCCGACGGCACGGCCATTGCGCTCGACATGCGGAATTCGGCGGGCAGCTCGAACCCGCAGAATGCGCGCAACGGTCTTGATCCACAGACCACACAAGGCCTGAGCAACACCGCCTACAAATTGCCGAACCTGCGCGTCGTCTCGATCCTCAAGAACACGCACGTGCCGCTTGGCCCATGGCGGGCGCCCGGCCACTCCCAGAATGTGTTCTTTGTGGAGAGCTTCATCGACGAGATGGCACATGCTGTGGGCAAGGATCCGGTGGCGCTGCGGCGTGAGCTGCTTGCGCACCGGCCGGACTTCCAGCGCGTGCTCGACCTGCTGGTCGACAAGGGCGACTGGGGCAAGCCGATGCCCGCCGGCAAGGGGCGCGGCATCGCCATCCACGACAGCTACGACTCGGTGGTCGGCATGATCGCCGAGGTCGCGGTGGCGAACGGCGAGGTCAAGGTCGAGCGCGTCGTGATCGCTTGTGATTGCGGCGTTGTGGTCAACCCGCGCGGCGTCGAGACGCAGCTCGAGGGCGGGATGATCTACGGCCTGTCGGCGGCGCTGTTCGGCGAGATCACGATCAAGAACGGCCGTGTCGAGCAGGGAAACTTCGACACCTATCCGGTGGTGCGCCTCAAGGATGCGCCCAAGACCGAGGTGTATCTCACGCCTACTGCCGGCAAGAAATGGGGTGGCGTCGGCGAGCCCGGCGCGACCATGATCCAGCCTGCGGTGACCAATGCGATCTTCGCGGCAACCGGCAAGCGGCTGCGCAGCCTGCCGATCCGCGGCCAGAACCTGACCGGAGCGGCGTAGCGTGTTGGTCTGCGTCGAGCTTTCGAGATTTGGGCAGAGCGGACGCGCTCTGCCCGAATGCTCTCGAGCACCCGACCTCGTTGTGCTTACTTCGCGCGTCTCCAAACGACGTCGCTGCTCGTTCCTGCCGTGGTGGCAGGGTTGGTATATTTGAGCTCGTCTGCCGTCAGTGACGTGATGGTTCGCTTCTGCGTGGCCCCGTTGAGATTGGGATAGGTCGCCGCCTCGACGTTCGTGGTCAGTGTCTTGCTGGCCTCGTCAACAGCCCAAGTGCCGTAATAGGCGATCGATCCCTGCAACACTGCTTTGTTTTCTTCAGCCGTTCCCTGATTGATGTTATTGGCGGCGAATTTGGGGATGTCGGCGCGTGAGATGAAGAACGAGAAGCGGCCACCGGGATCAAACATGACGAGGCCCTTCGGATTCGGGCCAAACCGATTGGTTTGGGTGCCATCCTTGTTGGTGTCGATCGACGATACGAAAATCCAGTGCCCGATAATCTGGTCCTTGAGCGTCTTTTGCTGTGCGAATGCGCTGCAGGAGGCTAGCGCGAAGGAGAGAACGGTGGCGGATATGATGATCCTACGCATGGTATTCCTCCTCGATTGTTGCTGAATGGGCTGCACGCGATCGCGAGAGCGCGCGTACGCCAATGCCGTTTCAAGAACGCAACGGAAAGAGATGCCCGTCGCCGTGAAAGTCTCCGGCTAACGCATCGATCGGTGCCATGCGCCGGCGTCGCTCCCTCACGCGCCTATTTGGCGCGTTTCCATGCCAGCTCAGCGGTGCCACCGATCGAGGCGCTTGGATTGGTGTATTTCAAATCCTCCGCAGTGAGCGATGTAATCAGCCGCAGCTGATTGGTGCCGGTCCAGTTCGGGTACGAGCAGCGCTCGATATGAAACGTCAGCGTGCCGTCCGCCGCGTTCACCGAGTAGGTGCCGAAATAAGCAATGTTTCCTTGCACGGCTGCCTTGTTTTCGTCAGCTGTGCCGGTATTGCGGTTGTTGGATGTGAATTTCGGCACTTTGGCATTCATGAGTGCAAACGAGAACCGACCATTGGGGCCAAACACCAGAAAGCCGTCATTGGGGTCGTTTTGGACGGCTGCGTTTGGTGCGTTCACCGACGCCAGGATCCAATCGCCGACGAGTTGGCTTTTCTCGATCTTTGCCTTTGTCTGGCCGATGGCGCCGACTGTCAGCAGGGCCAGCCCGAGACTTGTCACTGCAGAGATGGCCAGCATGTTACGACGATGCATAATTACCTCCCTCTGTGCTGTGTGTGACATCTGAATGCGCGTGCGCGCACGGCCAAGGGACTGGCGGTGCGAGCAAGCGAGAACTACAACAATCAATCGAGAGTACGTGCCTGCCGACAGCATGAGCGCTGCCGCTAAAAAAGGAATTCGGCACTTTCCTTCGGCAGCTCTATTGTTACGGTACCTCAATCAAGGTTGGCGTGGAAGGGGTCTGAAAGCGGACTGCGATCGCCGAATCTCGCCGTTGGTGCCGGCCCGACCTCCCACAACGTGCGATTTCGCGTCACGATCAGGCCATGGCGGACTTCAACATGCCAGTCCGGGCGCTGCGACACATGAATGTGTGTTAACAACAGCGCATAACGATGTTGTAGCCTGCAACGCTCCCCTGCGCTTCGCGCCGCACGGCGTGGGGCTCGATTGTTGCCACGACCAGGCTGTTTTGCTCGGCCAGTCTGGTGAGGTAGGCGATAGAATGCGCATACCGGAGCGTCGGCTGGAGCACGAAATCACCATCGTCGACAGCCTCCACCGAAAAGCAGAACAGCCCGTCGCCGCGCAGAGCGCGCCGCACGCCTGCAAAGATCCCGGCGAGATCGCCGATATAGATGAACACATCCGTTGACACCGTCACGTCGAATTGATCGGTCTGCGTCTCCAGGAACGCCACGATGTCGCTTTCGATGAGGCGGTCGTAGATGCCGCGCCGGCGCGCCTGTTCAAGCATGTTGGGTGAGAGATCGACGCCCGTAAGCGTTCGCTTGTGCGCGCGCAAGCCTTCACCCATCAGGCCGGTGCCGCAACCGATGTCGAGAATGTCGAGGCGCGCATCCGCCGGCACGCTCCGTGCGACGAGCTGCGCCAGCAGTCGCGGCGATTGATAGTTGAGTTTGTCGACCAGGTCGCGGTCGAACGTCTCGGCATACATGTCGAACAGGCCGACAATGTAGTGCTGCGGTGACAGCGCCGGCGACGGCTCGGCGCCAAGCGCGGCGAGGGAGTAGCGGATCATGTCGGCATTGCCGCCGAGCGCGAGCGCCTGTCGATAGGCTGGGATGGCGTCTGCGCCTTGCCCCATGCCCCGCAACGCATCGGCACGCCCGAGCCAGGCATTGGCGAGGCCAGCCTTCAACGCGATCGCGCGGTCGAACGCGACGAGTGCCTCGGGGTAGCGCTTTAGATCGTAGAGCGTGTCGCCGCGTCCGAGATAGGCCTCGGCGAAATCAGGCGAGAGCGTGAGCGCCGCCTCATAGGCGTGCAACGCCTCATCGTGGTGCCTGCGCTCGCGCAGCGCGTTGCCGCGCCCAAGCTCAGCGCCCGCGAGCGCGGGATTGAGCGCCAGCGCTTTGGCATAGTCGGCAAGCGCGTCATCAAGGCGTTTCAGTCTGCACAGGACATTGCCGCGCCCGAGCCACGCTTCCGCGAGGCCGGGCTTGAGCGCCAAGGCGTGGTCGTAGGCCGCAAGCGCCTCGTCATGGCGGCTCTCGTCGCAAAGGAGGTTGCCGCGTCCGAGATGCGCCTCGGCTTGGTCGGGGCTGAGCGCCAGCGCCTGGTCATAGGCGGCGAGCGCTTCATTGCGGCGGCCGAGCGCGGCGAGCGCATTGCCGCGATTGATATGGGCGCCGCTCAGGCTCGGAGACAGCGCTATGGCGCGATCGCAGCTGGCCAAGGCCTCGGCCGGCCGCGCGAGCCGATGCAGGACAAGGCCGCGGTTGTTTTGCGCCTCGGCGATGCCGGGCTCGAGCGCTGTAATCCGATCATAGTCGTCGAGCGCAGCGGTCAGATCGCCGGCGTGGGTGTGGCAATCCGCCAGCACCAGCAGGGCCTCGATGTTGCGTGGATCGGCAACATAGGCCTTGGCGGCGAATTCGCGGGCGTCCGCACGGTTGCCCTGTTGCAGCAAAGCCACCGACAGATTGGTGAAGATTGCCGGATTGTCCGGCGAAAGCCGCAAGGCCTGGCGCAGCCGCGCCTCGGCGGCCTGGAAGTCCGAAGCATCGAGAAAATCCAAAGCTTCGAAGAACAACGCCCGCGCCTGCTCGACATTGCTCATGGAAGGATCGTTGGTCGTGGTTGGAAAGATGATCGTAGCCTGTGTTGATTGCTCTGGTCTCGCCCGCGAGAATCATTAGACGATCTGACGCGGGCCAGCGCTTCAGACATCTCCTCGCCTTTTTGCTGGGGCATCGCGCAGCCTTACCGCGTTGGAACAGGGCAAATCCGGACGATGACATCAGACGCGGCCAAGGTGCTCGTTGCGCGCTCGCAGTCCAAGATCGTGGCGCTGCTGGCGCTGGGAGCCGTCTCGATTTTCTTGGCCTATGTGGGCCTGAGCGCTTTCGACACGAGCTTGCCGATGATCGGGCTGCGCCAGCTCCGCTGGCCGCCGCGGGATCTTGCCGCTTTTTTCTTGTTCTTGGCCGCCGTCAGTTTCGGAACCACGGTGTGGCAGCTCTGGCGCCGGCTCAAACAGAACGTCGATGTCGTTGCGGATTCTGAAGGGATTACAAGTCAGCAGTCGTTCTGGGGGCGGGGCCGCCTCGCCTGGAGCGAGATCACCAGGGTCGAATCCAGGTATCGAAGCCTGCTTTACATTTACGGCATTTCACCAGCCGGCGACGCCAAACGGCTGGTGATCGACACCAGGCAAATCGACGTGCCGGCCGCTGATCTCTATGAGTTCATCGCGCGCCACCGGCCGGACCTCGTCAGCAAGCCGCGGAGTTGAGCGCACCACGTTACCCGCCCGGCGGTGCCGCCGCCGTGCGGCCGATCTTGCCTTCGGTGCCGCTGAGCAGCCGCGCCATGTTCTCGCGATGGCGGGTAAACAGCAGGAGCGTGAGCACGGCGAAGAGAAGCGCCGCCGGCGGCCAGCCGCTGAGCCAGAGCGCGATTGGCGTCGCCGCGCTCGCGACCAGGGCGGCGAGCGAGGAATAGCGGGTGAGCGCGGCGGTCGCGAGCCAGATCAGGCAGAACAGCAGCCCGATCGGCCAAGCCAGCCCAAACAACACGCCAATATAGGTGGCAACGCCCTTGCCGCCCTTGAACTTGAGCCAGACCGGAAAGAGATGCCCGATGAAGGCGCCGAAGCCAGCCACGAGCGCGAAGCTGGGGTCGTCGGCACGCGCAAACACAAGCACCGCAATCGTTCCCTTGAGCGCGTCGCCGATCAGCGTCGCAGCCGCCAGCCCCTTGCGGCCGGTGCGCAGCACATTGGTTGCGCCGATATTGCCGGATCCGATGGAGCGCAGGTCCTGCGTGCCGGCCAGGCGCGTGAGGACGACGCCGAACGGGATCGAGCCGATCAGATAGCCGAACACGAGTGCGGCGACGAGCAGCACGGCCTCAGCCCTTGGAGGCCGCCCGCCGCGCTGGCTTTGGCTCGGCAGCGGCGCGACGTGAATGAAATCCGGCCTCGGCCGCGTCAGCGGCTTTCGCGAATACGACGAGGTCCTTGAAGTGCTGGTCGTCGGCGCGCACGAGCGCGGCGGGGTCGGCGGCAAACCACTTGTTCTTGCGGCTGGCGACCACAAAATTCTCGATGTCGCACTCGCAATAGGCGCAGCGCAGCTTGCACTCGGCTTCGCTCTGCGTCTTCACCACGTAGAACTTGTTGCGCACGTACTGCGTTTCCATCGGGTCGTGCACGATGCAGTTCTTGTTGGCGCAGCGGATGCCGATGGGGCGCGGCTGGTCGTAGAGCGGATATTTTGGGCGCTCGAAGCCGCCGGTGAATTTGTGCAGCGACTTGCCCTTGAGGCCGAGAAGGAGCGCGATCAGCGCCATGCGCACCGGTACGCCATAGGCCGCTTGCTCGAAATAGACCGCGCGGCGGTCGACGTCGAAGGCGGCGTCGAGCTCGCCCACGCGCGGCAGCGGATGCATGACGCTGGCATCGGAATATTTCGGCTCGCTCAGGAATTTGCGGTCGATCTTCGGGTAGGACTGCTCCTTGTCGGGCCAGCGCTCTTTCTGGAAACGTGTGACATAGACCGCGTCGACCTTCTTGCCGACCGCGTCAGTGTTGGTCTCGAGCTCTGCCGCGGCGAACAGCGACTGCTGGTGTGGCTCTTCCGGTGTCACATAGAGCGCGTCGATGGCGTCGCCATCGCCCTTGCCATCGCCTTTGCCGGACACCATCTGGCAGCGGAATTCCTCGCGCAATCGCTGGTCGACATGCGGCGGCAGCTCCATGCCCTTGGCCGCCATCGGCATGATGGTGGCGCCGAAGCGAGCGAGCGCATAGACAAATGAGTGAATGGTGCGCGAGCCGCGCAGGTCACCCGAGATGGCGACCTTCAGGTTCTTGAGGCGCTTGTTCTTCTTCTTGAGCAGGAACAGGTCGCACAGCGTTTGGGTCGGGTGCTCGTGGCTGCCGTCGCCGCCGTTGATTACGGGGATCGGGGAATATTCCGCGGCCAGCCTGGCGGCGCCGTCGCGCGGATGGCGGATCACCATGATGTCGGCATAGTTGGCGATCACGCGCACAGAGTCGGCGAGGCTCTCGCCCTTGGCCGCGGAGCTCGTGGCCGGGTCCGCGCTGGTGATGGTCTCGCCGCCGAGCCGCAGCATGGCGCTCTCGAAGGAGAGCCGCGTGCGGGTGCTCGGCTCGTAGAACAGGCTCGCCAGGATGCAGTCCGAGGCGATCTTGGTGCTGCGGCCGATGCGATAGGGGAAGTGGGAGTCAGGCAATTCGCGCAGGAATGACTGCGCGACATCGAAGACAGTCTCGATCTCGCGGTCGGTGAGATCGTTGATCGAGACGATGTGGCGAGTAGCAGGAGAGTGTTTTGTGCTCATGAGTCCCGCCTTCCGCTTCTGAGCCTGTTTGACATCGGAGCGGTCTCCGCCCTGCCGGCGCTCGCGAACAGCAGGCAGTCGCGGAAACTCCAAGGTCCATATCAAGATATCAAGATCTATATAATGAGCGCGCTTACGCAGAACCTTCAACCGCTTCGCCCGGTTGAGCCGGCCAGGAGTTGGCGTGGCGATGTCCATTAAAGTGGCATCTATAGGGGCAGTTTCCGGGTGCGGCAAGGCCGCCGTTGGTACGTTTCCACATTCGCCCTGGAGCGCCATACGGGCGGGGGGGGGCGGCGGAGTGCAGGATAGGATGGCATTCGATGACCACGCCGGAGCCCGAGCTTGCCAACCAGTCGCCTCCTTATGAGGACGTGAACCTGTTCGGCAGCGACCTGCCTTTGCGGGATACGGTCGCGAGCAATGCGGGCGGCGCCGAGTGCGAGGTTCTTGCAGCTTTCGGGCGCCGCTGGGGCGCGGCCGAGATGTTCGAGCGGGGCCGGCAGGCCAATGCACATCCGCCGCAGCTCGAAACGCTTGATGACAGCGGTTTCCGCTGCGACACCGTCGAGTTCCACCCGGCCTATCACGCTCTGATGGGCGAGAGCGTCGCCGAAGGGCTCGCCGCCTCGACCTGGATCCCCGAAGCCACGCCGGCACCGGCACCCGCCCAGGTTACTCGCGCGGCGCGCTTCTACATGGCGGCGCAGGTCGAGACCGGCCACCTCTGTCCGATCACCATGACGCGCGCGGCGGTGGCGGCGCTTGCGGCCGAGCCAAGGCTTGCCGCCCAGGTCGTCCCCAAGATCATGGCGCGCCGCTACGATCAGCGTTTCGCGCCGTGGTGGGAGAAGGAGGGCGTCACGCTCGGCATGGGCATGACCGAGCGGCAGGGCGGCACCGATGTGCGCACCAACACGACCACGGCCGTGCCGGCGGGCGAGGGTTACCTCATCACCGGCCACAAATGGTTCATGTCGGCCCCGATGTGCGACCTCTTCCTGGTGCTGGCGCAGGCTCCGGGCGGGCTCACCTGTTTCCTGATGCCGCGATTTTGCCCCGACGGCGTGGTGAACGCGCTCCACGTCCAGCGCCTCAAGGACAAGCTCGGCAACCGCTCGAATGCGTCGTCGGAAGTCGAGTTCGCGGACGCCTTCGCGTGGCGTGTCGGTGAGGAGGGCAGGGGCGTGCGCACCATCATTCAGATGGTGCAGCTTACGCGGCTCGACTGCGCCATCGCGTCGGCCGGGCTGATGCGCATGGCGCTCGTCCAGGCGCTGCATCATGCGCGCCACCGCATCGTGTTTCAGAAGCGGCTCGTCGACCAGCCGATGATGGCCGGCGTGCTCGCCGACATGGCGCTCGAGGCCGAGGCCGCGATTGCGCTGGTCATGCGGCTCTGCCGCTCGTTCGATTTGGCCGCGGCCGACCAAGCCGAGGCGGCGCGGGCGCGCCTGCTCACGCCCGTGATCAAGTTCTGGATCTGCAAGCGCGCGCCGGCGTTCGTGTACGAGGCGATGGAGTGCCTGGGCGGCAACGGCTATGTCGAGGAAAGCCTGCTCCCGCGGCTCTACCGCGAGGCGCCGGTCAACGCGATTTGGGAAGGCTCAGGCAATGTGATGGCGCTTGATGTGCTGCGCGCGGCGACACCGGAGACTTTGCGCACCGTGCTCGATGCGCTCGCCGTCGATGCGGAGGGGCTGCCGGGCGTGCGTGAGACGCGCGCACTGATCATGGAGGCGCTCGCGGCCGGCGAGACACGGGCGAGGTTCGGGGTCGAGCGCTTAGCGCTGCTCGCGGCTGCTGCTGCGTTGCGCGTGAGCGCTCCCGCTGCGGTGGCTGAGCTGTTCGCGCGTACGCGGCTCGTTGCTCCACATGGCGCGATGCTGGGCACGAGCGACATCTCCGTTGCGGAGAGGGCCGAGTTGTTGGCGCGCGCGCTGCCGGTGTGACTGCTCAAGTCGCAAGACGGGCGAGGCGATCGAGCGCGCCCTGCAGGATGAAGGCAGCGGCGTGCTGGTCGATCACCTCGGCGCGCTTCTTGCGGCTCACGTCAGCCTCGATCAGGTCGCGCTCGACCGCGACGGTCGAGAGCCGCTCGTCCCACAGCCCGATCGGCAGCTCGGTCAGGCGCGCAAGATTGCGCGCGAAGGCGCGGGTCGACTGCGCGCGCGGTCCTTCGCTGCCGTCCATGTTGATGGGCAGGCCGAGCACGAAGCCTGCCGCCTTGCGTTCGGCCGCGAGCATCAGAAGGCGGGTGGCGTCAGCCGCGAAGGTCTTGCGCGTGATGGTCTCGACACCGGTGGCGAGGCGGCGATCAGGGTCGCTCGACGCGACTCCGATGGTCTTGGTCCCGAGGTCGAGTCCGATCAGCGCTCCGCGCGCAGGCAACAGCGGCGCAATCTCGACGAGCGGCAGGATCGGGGCCGGCATGAGCGTGGCCTATCAGAGCTGTGCCTGCGATGCAAAGCGCGCGGTTGATCTATGCGATGTGGAGACTATTGTCAGGCCGGCTCTCGTCAGTAACGGAACATGCCTCATGCAGATCACCTGGTTCGGCCATTCCGCCTTTCGCCTCGACTTTGCCGGCAACGCGGTGCTGATTGATCCCTTCTTCACCGGCAATCCGGCATTCGTGTCCGACAAGGCTGCCGCCATGAAGGGCGTCTCGCAGATCGTGCTCACGCATGGGCACGGCGACCATGTCGGCGACGCTCTCGACATTGCTAAGGCCAATAGCGCGACGGTGACCGCGAACTACGATCTCGGTATGTGGCTGGTTTCGAAGGGCCTCGAGAAGCTCAACCCCATGAACACCGGCGGCACCACCGATCTCGGCAGCTTCACGGTGACGTTGGTGCGGGCCGACCATTCCTCCGGCGATATCGTCAACGGCACGCCGATCTATCTCGGCAATCCATGCGGGGCGATCATCAAGGCCAAGGGCGAGCCCATCGTCTATCACATGGGCGACACCGATATCTTCTCCGACATGGCGCTGATCGCGGAGATTCATCAGCCGAAAGTCGCCATGGTGCCGATCGGCGACCGTTTCACCATGAGCCCGTCGACCGCCGCGCTTGCGGTCAAGCGCTTCTTCAAGCTCGACACCGTCGTGCCGTGCCACTATGGCTCGTTCCCCATCTGGATCGAATCGACCGCCGACAAGTTCGTGGCCGACATGAAGGGGCACGCCACCAAGGTGGTCGTGCCTGAGAAGGGGAAGCCGTTTACGGTGTGATGCCATGTCCGACAAGCCCAAAGCGCTGCTGTTCGATGTGTTCGGCACCCTGGTCGACTGGCGCACCAGCATCGCACGCGACTCCGAGCAGGTCCTCAAGCCGCTCGGCGTTACGGCCGACTGGCTGGCCTTCGCGGATGCCTGGCGCGGCGAGTATCAGGGCGCGATGGATCAGGTGCGCGACGGGCACATTCCGTTCTGCAAGCTCGACGTGCTGCACCGGCGCAATCTCGATCTCGTCATGCCGCGTTTCAACATTTCGGGCATCGCGGAGAACGCGCTGCAATATCTCAATCTGGCCTGGCATCGGCTCGACGCCTGGCCAGACGTCGCGCCCGGCATGTCACGGCTGCGTCGGCGTCATCTGCTGGCGCCCTGCTCGAACGGCAACATCTCACTGATGGTCGACCTTGCGCGCCGCAATGGCATTCACTGGGATGCGATCCTCGGCTCCGAGATTGCCGGCGACTACAAGCCCAAGCCGCGCGTCTATCTCGCCTCCTGCGCGGCCTTCGATCTTGCGCCCGGCGAATGCATGATGGTCGCGGCCCATAGCAAGGATCTCCAGCATGCGGCGGCGTGCGGATTGCGCACCGCGCACATTGCACGGCCGAATGAGCATGGACCCGGAAAGGGCGAGCCCGCTGCGAAAGTTCCGGTCGATTACGCGGCGACAAGCCTGGAGGACCTCGCGAAGCAGCTCGGCGTTTGAGGCAGCGTCAATTCGCCCCCTGCATCCCGGCTTCCTTGGCGACCTTGGCCCACTTGCTGATCTCGCTCTTGAAGCGAATGGAAAATTCCTCCGGCGTGCTGCCGATCGGATCGGAGCCCTCGCGCGCGATCCGCTCGCTGATCTCCGGCGTCTTGAGCAAGCGGATGGTCTCGCCGGCGATCTTGTTCACGACCTCCTTCGGGGTGCCGGCGGCGGCGAACATGCCCTGCCAGGAGCTGATCTCGTAGCCAGGGTAGCCAAGCTCGGCGATGGTCGGAACGTTGGGCAGATAGGACAGGCGCTTCTCGGTCGTGACCGCGATGGGGCGCACGGCCCCCGTCTTCACGTGCTGAAGCACGGCCGGCACCTGCGCGAAATAGATCTTGATGTGCCCGCCAAGGAACGCGTTCATGGCCTCGGCATTGCCCTTGAACGGAACATGCACCATGTCGATCCCGGCGACCGACTTGAACATCTCGGTCGCAAGATGCGGCGAGGTGCCGGCGCCCGAGGTGGCGTAGTCCCATTTGCCGGGATTGGCCTTGATGAGAGCGACGAGCTCTTTGAGATTGGTCGCCGGCACCGATGGATGCACGACCAGCATCAGCGGGATCGAGGTGAGCTCGCTGACCGGCGCAAGGTCGGTCGCGGGATCGAAGCTGAGCTTCTGCAGGCTGGCATTGATGGCGATCGCGATAGTGGTGACCAGCAGCGTGTGGCCGTCGGGCGCGGATTTGGCGACTGCGGCGCTGCCGATCATGCTGCCGCCGCCCGGCCGGTTGTTCACCACCACGGTGGCCGACCAGCTGTCGGTGAAGCGCTGTGCAATCATGCGGGCGATGATGTCGCTCGTACCGCCGGCCACGAACGGCACGACGATCTCGACCGGCTTGGTGGGATAGACCTGAGCTTGGACCGGTGCCGTGCCAGTGAGGACAGCACTGCAAAGTATGAGCGAGGCGGCGAATGGTGCGCGCTTGATCTTGCGCATGGTCGTCCTCCCGAGTGCCGCGCCAATCGCGTTGACGCGTGCATGCAAACTCTATAGCAGACCTGAAGTCATTTTGCCTCCCAGGAATTGCATCATGAAGCTTGTCTCCTACAGGCACAACGAGGCCGTCCGCATTGGCGCCGTGGTGGGCGAAGAGGTCGTTCACCTCAATGCGCTCCTGCCCGCGAGTGAAGCAATTCCTGACGACATGGTCGCGTTTCTCGAGCGCGGGGATGGCGCCATGGATGCCGCACACCGCGCCGTTGCTCGCTACGAGGCGGAGCGGCCGGCATCAGCCGCAACGCCGCTTGCCTCATGCGATCTGTTGTCGCCCGTGCCACGGCCCGGCAAGATTCTGATGGGCGGTCGCAACTATCTGCGTCACCTCGATGAGCTGCGGAAGGAGGGGGCCTCGCGCGGAGAAAACATCATCACCCCGCCGATGCCGCACATCTTTGCCAAGTACCACAATTCGGTGACCGGTCACGGCAAGCCGATCATCTATCCCAAGATCGTCAAGCAGCTCGATCTCGAGGGCGAGCTCACGGCGGTGATCGGCAAGACCGCCTACTATGTCGAGGAGAAAGACGCGCTCGACCATGTCGCCGGCTACACCATCATGAACGACGTGTCGGCGCGCTGCCTGCAGGCGCAAGGCCTGCTCACCATCTCGAAAGGGTTCGAGACCTTCTGCCCGATCGGGCCCTGGATGGTGACCAAGGACGAGATCCCCGATCCGCAGAATCTCACGGTGCGCACCTATCTCAACGATCTCGAAGTCTGCAAGGCGCACACCTCCGAGATGCTGTTCACCATCCGGCAGTTCATCGCGGCGCTGTCGCGCGTCTTTCCGCTCGAACCAGGCGACGTGCTCGCCACCGGATCACCGCCCGGGCCCGGCCTGTATCACGACCCGCCGATGCTGGCGAAGGTCGGCGACGTGATGCGCATCGAGGTCGAGAAGATCGGCACGCTCGCCAATCCGGTGGTCGCGGCGACGCGTTGACGCAAGGCTCGGTCAAGTGTTCGAGGCCAAGAAACAGCGCGAGTCACAAGATTGCGGCGCGGGAGCGTTCGCGGATGAATCGAAGCAAGAGCAATACCGATCGTCCCGCGCGCGGGGAGGACTTTAGTATTGGGCGGGTATTGCAGTATGTCGCATCGGCGTAAGTGCGTGCTCGACAACGGAGTTTACGGAAGCTGTCAGCCTTTGCGACAATCACTGAACAAATACGCAAGGCTGATTTACCGAGCACGGCCACGTCAATAAGACGCGAGCAATCGAGGAGTACGCGCAATCGAGGCCGGAGACGAAGCGTGAGACGTCGCGAGTTCATGGCCCTCTTTGGTGGCGCGGTGGCTGGCTGGCCAATGCTGGCTCGTGCGCAGCAATCTCGCACGCCGCAGGTTGCCGCCGGCGCGATGCCGCGGATGAAATTGAGCTTCGCCGATGGATTCTGTTGACTTTCCGGCCTCACTTCTTACTGTCTTAACCAAGGCAGTGCCCAGGGGGGTATCCATGTCTATGTTCACGCGTAACTCTTCCGGCGAACCCGCACCGTTCGATCCTCTCAAGCCGATTTCGAAAGCCGATCCAAGCAGGCCACCTCAACTCCGCCGCACGGAGTCCAGCGAGGCGGGCAAGTCCGTCATCAGCAACGACCTCAAGATCATCGGCCAGGGACTCAAGATCATCAGCCGGGGCACGCTGCAGGTGGACGGCGAGGTCGAGGGCGACGTGGCTGGCGCCGAGATCATCATCGGCGAGCAGGGCAAGGTGACGGGCACCGTCGCCGCCGAGCGAGTGATCGTGCGCGGCAGGACCTCCGGGGTCATTCGCGCGATGACTGTGGCGCTGCAAGCCTCGGCACGCGTGGAAGGTGACATCCACCACATGTCGCTGGCCATAGAGGAGGGTGCCGAGTTCGACGGCAGATGCCTGCGGCCTGCAAACACCAAAGAGCTCCAGCCTGATTTGGACGAGCATAGCTAGCTAGCTAAGTCACTTACGCTGCCGCGTTCTGCGCGGCTTCGGACTGCTTGTACTCCTTGAGCCGCGGCATGATCTCCTTCGCCATCAGGGTGAGGCGGTCGACCGTGTTGGCGTGGCTGAGAGACCGGGCCTGCGCTATGACCAGCAGATTGCCGAGCCCGTCGGCATGCTCGATGAGATCCGTGATCTGCCGGTAGCACGGGTCGGGCGAGCCGCAAACCGTCAGCACGGAATCGATGCGCATGTCGATGACGTGGCGGTCCTTGGTGAAGCTGCGCGCCGGCACGAAGCCTTGCAGCAGGCGGGCGGTGTCTTTGGTTGAGAAATAGCCGGATTCGAGCTCCCGAGGTGCCGGTGAGCGATCTGTGCCTTGCGTCAGGCTTCCAGGCAAGCGGGAAAAGTGCCAATATCATGGCAGTTCGGGGGCCGTCGGGGAAATCCCGGATTTTATCCATGAGCGTCGCTCGTGGATTAGGTGTGATGCGTGCTGAGGAGGGGGAGAGACATGTTTGGCAAATCCAACGGTCAACTACTCGATGAGCAGCTAGGCTTGGGACCATCGCACGAGACCAAGTTAGGTGGGGCGGTGGCGGAGCCACAAAACGCGGGCGTTGCACTGCAGCCGAGGGCAACACCGGCAACACCGGAGACGCCGGAGAGACCTGAAACAATCTCCACCCTCGGCCCAGGCATGGCGATTGTCGGAAAAATTGACTGCCAGGGTACATTGCACATCTTCGGTCGCATCGAGGGCGAGCTACGCGCCACAAATGTTTTGATCGGCAATGGTGCACAATTCGATGGCAACGTGATTGCGCAGGGCGTGACTATCGACGGCCGCCTAAAGGGAACTATCCATGCCACCCGCGTCAGCCTGCAGAGTAATGCTGTGGTCGATGGCGATATTTTTCATCGGGTATTGTCGATCGACGAGAATGCGCAGTTCGAGGGATCGTCGCGGCGGGTGGAGAACCCTACTGATTCAGTGGCAAGTGATCTAAAATTAGATTGGAGTAAAGCCGAGCCTATTCGTACCGAAGAAAAAAGACCCTGGTGACCTACTCGATGGAGCTTCGCGCTAGACTGTCAGCCGGTGGCCGGTTCATCACCGTCCTCTCGAAGTCGTGCTTCGTCATGGCGCCGGCCGACACGCGTCGAAGGAGCTGACTGTCGACGTTCCGATTAGACCTTGGCCTGTTGCACAATGCATAACAACGGCGGGGAGACATCATGAGCGCGCTGGCATTCTCTAGGGCAGTCTCGATCCTTGTCTGTTCGCTCGGCATCGCCGCTGCATTTGTCGCTGACGCGGCCTCCCAGGGATCGTACCAGGGATCGTCGTCCCGTCCTCTCGTGAGCGAGGCGCAGTTCGAAGCTTGGCAAACAGAGTTGTCAAACTGGGGGCGCTGGGGGAAGGACGATGAACTGGGAACGCTCAACCTGATCACTCCCGCCAAACGCAGGGCCGCGTTGGCGCTGGTGAAGGAGGGAGTGCCGGTGTCACTGTCGACGAATACATTCACTGAAAAAGCCGTCGACGTCCCGTGCCCAGCCGAATGGGCGATGACTTCCACGTCGCAAACCGGAGCAACCGATCGCGTGGCGTTTCCCTGCATCCACGGTGCAGCTTCAACTCACATTGATTCTCTCGCTCACACATTCTTCCGCGGAAAGATGTGGAATGGCTACGACGCATCGGCGCTGGTGACCATGCCAAAGGGGGCTGAGAAAAACTCCGTGATGCCCATGAAGAACGGGATCGTCACACGCGCGGTGTTGTACGACATCGCGAGGCTCAAGGGCGTGCCGTATCTCGCGCCGGGCGATCGCATTTTTCCCGAGGACATGGCGGCGTGGGAAAGGCAAGCGGGCGTTCGAGTGGGCCCAGGCGATGCGCTGGTGCTTCGCTGGGGCCGCTATGGGCGGCGAGCCAAGCTTGGTCCGGAAGAGGGCGCAGCCGGGTTCGATAATTCGATCCTGCCGTGGCTGAAACAGCGCGACGTCGCGTTGATCATCTGGGAAACCGCCGGGTATACGCCGCAGCCCGCGGGCGATCTGTTCAGAAACGCCGTTCACAATTTCGTTCAGGCGATCCTGGGCATTCACGTGCTCGACCGCGCCGATCTGGAGGCGCTGGGCGAGGCGAGTGCCTCCCGTAATCGCTGGGAGTTCATGTTGACCGTCAACCCTTTGGCGCTCCCCAATGCGACAGGATCACCGGTCAATCCGATTGCGCTGTTCTGAACGCGCCGCTCAAGATGTTAGCGAGCGAAACCTGTCCGCAACAACGACTGGACATCGCTCCTGCCCAGGGTCCCGCGACACGATACTTCGCGGGTCTCCGGCTCACGATCGATGTAAGCGAGCGGCTATTCATCCTCCAGGATATCCACCGCTGCCGCGATTAGCCGCCGGGTGTCGTCTTCCGTCCCGACGGTGATGCGCAAATAGGGCGCCGTGCGCGGCTGGTTGAAATGCCGCACCAGCACGGCATGTTCGCGCAGCGCCGCCGCGAATTCCGAGCCGCCCCGCGCCGGATGCCTGGCGAAGACGAAATTCGCGCTCGAAGGCAGAACGATCAAGCCGAGCTTGGTCAACTCCCGCGTCATCGCTTCACGTGCTGCGACGATCCTGGCGCAGCTCTCGCGGAAGTAGGCTTCGTCACGAAGCGAAGCCGTCGCGCCCGCCTGGGCGACGCGGCCGAGCGGGTAGGAATTGAAGCTGTCTTTCACGCGGCGCAATGCCTCGATCAGCCCCACATCGCCAAGCGCATAGCCGACGCGCAAGCCGGCCAAGGCGCGCGACTTCGACATCGTTTGCACGACCAGCAGGTTCGGATGATCGGCGATCAGCGGAACCGCGCTCTCGCCGCCGAAATCGACATAAGCCTCGTCGATCAGCACCGGGATGTCGGGACGATCTTCGAGCAACTGGGCGATCTCCGCGCGCGGCAGCGCGACGCCGGTCGGCGCGTTGGGATTGGCGATCACGATCGAACCCGCCTCGCGCCGATAATCCTCGACCCGGACACGCATTCCGTCGTCCAGCGGCACGGTCTCGCAGGCGAGGCCGAACAATTGCGCCCACACGGGATAGAAGCTGTACGTGACGTCCGGAAACAGCAGCGGCTTCGGCTGTTTCAAGAGCGCGACGAAAGCATGCGCGAGCACTTCGTCCGAACCATTGCCGACGAACACCTGTTCGGGATTCACGCCGTGACGGGCGGCAAGCGTTTCGCGCAACTCCGTCGCCTCGGGATCGGGATAGAGCCGCAGGGCATCGGCCGCGGCGGCTCGCATCGATTCCAGCGCGAGCTGTGAAGGGCCGAAGGGGCTTTCGTTGGTGTTGAGCTTCACCAGATTGGCGATTCGCGGCTGCTCGCCGGGCACATAGGGCGAAAGCTCACGCGCGATCTGGCTCCAGAACGGGTTCATCGGAGCGTCCGGGTCGGGGTCGAGCTTATGCCATCGCAGGACCGGCTTTGCCAGCTCGGCTCGTCATGCTGCGTCGAATCTCGCCAGGTGAGGGCCAAGTTTCCTGGGACGCTCTTCAAAGATTTCCTAGGATTCTCTACATCACAAATTCGATGCAGTTCCGCTTCCCATGAGACCGACTGGATCAGAGGATCGCACGAATAAGTTCGACACATGCCTCGACGCTACGGCCAGCCGTGTCGATCGTTACATGTTCGCGATCCCATGCATGGTAATCTCGGTCGATCACCTTCCGCCAGCTTGGTAAAATCAAGCCCGGCACCTCACTCGAGCGCGTTTCTATACGCTGGCGGTGCTCCGCCAAATCCGAACAAATCGTTTCAATCTCCACGACGCGCACGCCCGCTCGCAGACCGGCATCGCGCCATGCATTTCGCGTCAGCATCCAATCGTTCACCGAATCACCGATCACCGTCCTTCCCAGCCGCAGATTGTCCTCCGCAACCGCGTACGCCACGCGATAACCAACATCTCTCAAATCACCATCCACGACGCCTGACGCGCGTATCGCTTGCTCAAGCGAGTCGACTCGCAACCAAACCGCACCGAGTTCGGCTGCTAGCGCTCGCGCTATCGTCGATTTTCCCGTGCCGGGAAGGCCGGCAAAAACGATAAACACGGGTCACCTCTGGGTCGCACGATAGCTATCGGTACGCTTATGGACCAGTGCCCAGTTTTGTCCTGAACGGCCTCGCAACCCCCCAACGTTCCCAATAGCATGCGGACCGCGCGCCGAAAGGAAGGCGGATTGTCGGCAATGTTATTGACAATGACTTTCCGCGGTCGATAACCAATCGGCCGCAGATCGAGGAGCTTCCCGGATGACGATCATCGATTCCCAGGTCCACGCTTATGAGGCGAACACTCCGAAGCGACCCTGGCACAATGTGCCGAACTGGCCCGATCACGTCACGGGTGACGAGATGGTGGCGGCGATGGACAAGGTCGGCGTCGATGGCGCGATCTTCATCTCCCCCTTTTCGATGTACCGCTACGACGCGAGTTATGCAGTGGACGTGCAACGCGCCCATCCCGGTCGCTTCGCGATCGTCAAGCCGGTCGACCCGGATGATCCAGCCGTGAGCGATGTCATCGCCGACTGGAAGCAGACACCGGGCGCGGTCGGCATCCGTATCATGATGCCGGAGGAGGCGAGGCGCGAGCCGGGTGACCCGGGCCTCGACCGGATCGCGCGCGCGGCCGCACAGCACGACTTGCCGGTCAACATACTGTGCTGGGGCAACGTGGATGCGGGGACGGCCGTGATCGACCGCCACCCCGATACGCGCTTCATCATTGACCATCTGGCTATCCTGCAGCCCCGCACGCCACCGGCCCCGGCGCAGCCGTGGGCTGACTTGCCGAAGGTGCTGAACCTTGCCAGGCGCAAGAACGCGGTGATCAAGGTGAGTGGCGCCTGCACGCTGTCGCGCGAACCGTATCCGTTCCCGGACATCTGGGATCCGCTCGCCCGCGTGTTCGATGCCTGGGGTTTCGACCGCTGCCTCTGGGGCACGGACTGGACCCGCGCATACGCCGTCGTCAACTACGAGCAGGCCGTCGAGCCCTTCCTCAAGACTGACCGCCTGAGCGACAGTGAGCGAGCGATGCTGATGGGAGGGGCGTGCGCCAAGGCTTATCGTTGGTCGCCGAAGAAAGGTTAGTCTTACGGCGCCAGAAGCTTTGCGTGTCCCGGGCGAGCGCAGCGAGACCCGGGACCCAGGGCCAAAAACTCGCGAACTCCACAATCTATCGTCCCTGGGTCTCGGCTCTCGCTCCGGCTACGCCCATAGCGCGTCGAAGACGCGCATAAACGCGCTTATGGCTTCGGCCGGGACACGCAAGCCTTGTGACGCAGTACAGTTAGTCATCACCCCTGCGCAGGAATTCGGCGCGTGAGCCACCTACCGCTTGACGTATTTGCGGACGTTGTGCGGAGCAACATCGGCCGCATAGATGCTGCCCATTGCATCGATGGCGATGCCGGAGGCTCCGGAAATCTGCGAGTTGTCCTGGGTGGCGACTTCGGGATCGGGAATGACCGCCGTCACTTTGCCGTCGCGAATGTGGCCCACGAATATGCCGCGGATGGCGCCAGGGTTGGTTTTTTCGTTGGTTTGCGAGTCGGTCACGAGCAGTGTGCCATCAGCGGCGATGAACAGTCCGCTCGGGCGGCCGAACTGCTTCCAGGAGTCGAGATAGTTGCCGTCCTGGTCGAAAATCTGCAGCCGGTTGTTTGATCGGTCGGCGACGAAGATGCGCCCCTGTGGGTCGATGTCGAGCGCGTGGGGCTGGTTGAACTCGCCCGGTCCTGATCCGGTCCTGCCCCATTCTTTGACGTAACGGCCATCCTTGGCGAATTTTACCACGCGGTCGTTCTTGCTGTGGCCGTCGGTGACGAAGATGTCACCGTTGTTGCCGATCGCCACGTCGGTCGGCCGGTCGAAAGTATCGGGCCCTTTGCCGGCGACGCCGGCCTTGCCGAGCGTCAGCAGAACCCTGCCGTGCGGGTCGAGCTTGAATACCTGATGGCCGCGGCCCTTGGCCGGGAGGCCGAGGACGGTAGCCTGGTTGTTGGCATCGGTGACCCAAATGTTGCCGTCGCCGTCGATATGGAAACCGTGCGGGAATGCGAGCAGGCCCTGGCCGAAACTTTCGAGCAGTTTGCCGGAAGGATCGAATTTCATGATCGGCGGCATGTCATCGCGACCGACGCAGGTGGCGGAGCCGGGCGGTACGACATTGAAGCAGCGGTGCAGCACCCAGATGCCGCCATCGGGACCGGGCTTGACACCGATGACCTCGCCCCACTTGCCTCCGTTCATGTTTGCCGGGATTTGCGCCCAGTTATCGAGAAGCCGATAGGGATTGGGTGGGGTCTGCGCGCCCGCACCCGACGGAGCGACCAGGAGCACAATCGCAAAGAGGGCAAGCACGGCTTGGCTTATGTGCGTCATCTCAGCCTCCCTAGGAAATTGGGGCCAAATCGGCTGGCCCCACGCCGACAAGGGCCCCGTCACAGCCCGAAGACGAACAATGTGGTCTGGTGGCGCATCTCGCGCAGCTCGGGCGTCAGTGCCAGCCGCCCCTTCGATTGACGGCTGAGCCCCGAGAGAATGGCAACGTATTGCTTGCCGCCCGCCTCGAAGGTCATCGGCGGGGCATTGAACCCCGAGCCGACATTGACCTTCCAAAGCTCGTCGAGTGTGGTGTCGTCATAGGCGACAAGCGAGCCGTCGGCATAGCCGGTGAACACCAGGCCGCCCGCGGTTGTAAGCACGCCGCTGACGTTCGGCCAGATCGAGCGCACGCGCTTCTTAACTTCGCCGGTCAGCGGATCGGACACGACCAGGTCGGACTGGTTGCGCTCGATCTGCTTGGAGATGCGGCTGAAGTAGACGCCCTTCTTGATCGCCTCCTCGTCGAGCGTCGACTCGTTGCAGTGCGACATCGACGGAATGTACATGAGCTTCGTTCGCTTGCTGTAGGAGGGCGGGAAGTAGTTGTTGCCGCCCGACAGCGACGGGCACAGCAGCTTGGTGGGTTCCGCCCGCGTCATGTTCTGCCGCCCGGAATAGACCTGGATGTCGAGCTTGGGATCATAGTCGAGCGGCTTGCCGGTCTTCTGATCGATGCCGCTTGTCCAGTTGATGCGCTCCACATAGGGCTTGGCCAGGATGGTCTGCCCGTTGGTGCGATCGAACGAGTAGAGAAAGCCGTTGCGGGCCGCGTGGGTGGCGAGCTTGCGTGGCTGGCCGTCGACCACGCCATCGATCAGGATGGTGACGCCTTCCTCATCATAGTCCCACATGTCGCCGGGCAGATACTGGTGATACCAGTTCATCTTGCCAGTGTCGGGATTATAGGAGACCAGGCTTTCGGTATAGAGATTGTCGCCGGGCCGGTAATACGGGTCGGACCACGGCACCGGATTGCCGGTGCCCCACAAGGTCTGGTTCGTTTCCACGTCGTAGGAGCCGGTCACCCACAAGGCGCCGCCGCCGGTCTGCCAGGCGTTGTTCTTATCCTTCCAGGTTTCGCTGCCGGGCTCGCCGGGAGCGGGGACGATGTATTGCCGCCAGAGGAATTTTCCGGTCGCGGCGTCGGCCGCCATGATGTAGTCGCGCACGCCCTTGTCGCCGCCCGAGGCGCCGACAATGATCTTGTCCTTGATCGCGAGCGGCGCGGCAGTGAATTCAAGCTCCTTCTGGCCGTCACCGATATTGGTCTCCCACGCGATCTGGCCGTTCTCTTTGTTGGTCGCGATCAGGCGCGGCGGATAGTTCGCGATGGTGATGACGAAATTGCCCCAGAGCGCGGCGCCGCGGTTGGCGTCCGGCGCCTTCTCCTGCTTGGGGTCCATGCGCCAGATGATGCGGCCGGCATCGCCCGCACGAGCGTCGATCTTGTAGAGAATGCCCCATTGGTCGACGACGTAGAGAAAGCCGTCCTCGGCGAGCGGCGTTGCTTCGAGATTCTCGTTGAGGCCGGTGCCGCCAAGCGCGACCGCATAGGACAGCTTGAGCGATTTCACATTGCCGGTGTTAATCTTGTCGAGCGGGGCATAGCGCTGCGAGTCGTAGCTGCGATGGTTCATCAGCCAGTTCTGCGGCTCCTTGTCGACATTGGCGAGCCGCTCGGGCGTCACGTCGGCCGCGATGGCTTGGATGTTGGGGACGAAGGCCGCGCTCGCCAATAGCGTCATGGTGGCAAGCGCAAGCGCGCTGCGGTCATTCATGAGTTCCTCCCGTGTTTGTCCAA
>Ga0209488_10000994_pt1 | contig 24102 bp, 5 predicted proteins | sample Rivendell_Oct201_8_FD_188349 | JGI IMG/M metagenome (GOLD analysis project Ga0209488, IMG submission 188349) | Vadose zone soil microbial communities from the Eel River Critical Zone Observatory, Northern California, USA -... | ecosystem: Environmental > Terrestrial > Soil > Vadose zone >...
CAACCAATATCGTGGCCCAGGTCCCCAGCGGCGTGACAACGGGGAATGTTGTAGTCACGGCCGCAGGCGGGGTTTCGAGCAATGGGGTCCGTTTCAAGGTGCTCAATCCCGGCGGGCTTGCCATTGACCAGATTATCTTTGCCGACGGTACCGCGACAGCTACGACACGCGCGACGGCCACTTTCTCAACTTCTTCAACGAATGAGTTGCTGCTAGCTTTTGTTTCAAGCGGGAAAGGCACGGCCACTACCACGGTGGTGAACAGCATCGCCGGAGGCAGCCTGACCTGGGTGCTGGTGCAGAGAACGAACACGCAACTGGGCACTGCTGAAATCTGGCGCGCTTTCGCGCCGACAGCGCTGACCAATGTAACTGTCACCGCAACATTCTCGCAATCGGTTTTGTCATCGATGACCGTCGTAAGCTTCACCGGAGTGGACACGACGGGAACCAATGGCTCTGGCGCGATCGGCGCAACCGCCACCGCTAACGCCGCTGCAGGCGCTCCTTCGGCAAGTCTTACAACCACGCGCGCAAATTCCGTAGTCTTCGGCGTGGGCGACGATCCTACAGCCAAAGTGGCGAGGACTCCGGGAAGCAACCAGACGGTAGTTCATCAATTGCTTTGCGGTCCTTCAACCCAGACGTGCACGTTGTGGGTGCAACAGGTTCCAACGCTGGTTTCTGCGACCGGCACGGCTATAACGATTAATGACCCAGCTCCAACGGCTGACGCCTACAACCTGAGTCTAGTGGAAGTGAAGCCAGTGGCGACGCCGCCAACTATCACCAGCCTTACGCCCGCGTCGGGGCCGATTGGTACGTCAGTTACGATTGCCGGTACAAATTTCGGAGCCACACAGGGTACAAGCACAGTAACTTTCGGTGGAATATCTGCGACCGCCACTGCCTGGAGCAATACGAGCATTGCTGCCACGGTTCCCAATGGCGTGGCGCTTGGCGCGGTCCCAGTGGTGGTTTCGGTGCCGGGAGCAGGAACAAGCAACTCGGCGACTTTCACGGTGGTATCGCCACTGACGATCTCGGCGCTGATATCCCCGCTGCCCAATGCCAATAACTGGAACAACACCAACGTTACGGTTTCTTATGCTTGTTCAGGCGGCGTGCCGCCGGTGCAGTGCCCGGGATCGCAAATAGTGGCGACTGAAGGAGCCAATCAAGTGGTGGCCGCTACCGCCGCTGACGCGAATGGCAACCATGCATCTGTTTCGGTCACGCTGAATATCGACAAAACCAATCCAGGCATAACAGAAACCGTTACACCGGCCGCCGTTAATGGAGTGGTCACGCTGCCGGCGACAGTATCTTTCAATTGCACCGACGCGCTCTCCGGCACCGCCAGTTGCCCCGCGACAATCAATGTAACCACGGCAGGCGCGAACCAGAGGTTCAGCGGGACAGCAACCGATAAAGCCGGCAATACGGCCTCCACGAGCCTTACGTTCAGCGTGCAGCAGGCTGCGCTCTCGGTGAGCGCCAGCGCTGCGCCTGCGCCCAACGCCAATAACTGGAACAATACTGACGTTACGATTACTTACCAGTGCTCTGGAGGAGTGCCTCCGGTGCAATGTCCGGCGACGAAGACAGTTACGCTGGAAGGCGCTAACCAAATCGTCAGTTCAACGGCTACCGATGCTGCGGGACAGACAGCAAGCGCCAGCACAACGCTGAACATTGACAAGACCCCGCCGACAATCACAGCGACGGTTGCTCCGGCACCTGGAGCCAATGGAGTGGTAACTGCGCCGGCGGTCATCACGTTCGTATGCAATGACGGGTTGTCAGGGATCGATATTTGCCCCTCGCCGATTAACGTAACAACGGCCGGAGCCGGGCAGGCATTCAACGGTTCCACCACCGATAAAGCCGGGAACACTGCATCCACCAGCGTGACATTGAGCGTGCAGTTGACGCCACTCTCGGTGAGCGCCACCGGCGCTCCTGCGCCCAACGCCGCTGGATGGAACAATTCGGACGTAACGGTATCGTTCCTTTGCTTAGGCGGTGTACCTCCGTTGCAATGTCCGACGGCGCAGACCGTATCCGTGGAGGGAGCAAACCAGTCGATCAGCGGGACGGTGACGGACGCTTCCTCGCAGACGGCCAGCACCAGCATAACGATCAAACTCGACAAGACGCCGCCAACCGTTTCAGCTGTTGTTTCTCCCGCGCCCAACGCCAATGGATTTATTCAAGCGGTTTCGGCAACGGTGACGTTCACCTGCACAGACAGCCTGTCAGGCGTAGCCATCTGTCCTTCGCCGGTTACTGTGACTACTGCCGGCCTGCAAACCATCAACGGCAATGCTACGGATAACGCAGGTAACACAGGAACGACGAGCATCCAGTTCAACCTACAGCCGTTCCCACCGTTACACGTCATAGCATCTGCGGCGCCGGCGCCGAATGCCGCTGGATGGAACAATACTCCCGTTACGGTGACGTTTGTTTGTACGGGCGGTGCGCCGCCGGTTTCGTGTCCTTCTTCACAAACGGTGAATATAGATGGCGTAAACCAGATCATTACCGGTACGGCCACTGACGCGATTGGCGGCTCTGCAAGCGCCAGTGCTACGGTCAGCCTTGATCAAGCGCCACCTTTGGTTGCTATCAATTCGCCGGCGGATAGAAGCGTCATTCCAACATCAAGTGTTGCGGTAAGCGGTCTCGCCAATGATTCGTTGTCTGGAGTCGCCGTCGTGACCTGCAACGGCACACCGGCCTCGCTGAGCTCGGGCGGTTTTAGCTGTTCCCTGGTAATCGAGCAGGGTGTCCTTTCGATCAATGTGTCGGCTACGGATGTTGCAGGGAACACGAGTTCCACCGGCATAACGGTCAACTTGCAGGGTCCGAAGCTAACCATCACTTCGCCGGCGTCGCTTTCCTTGTTTACAAACAATTCAACAACGGTGACCGGGACAGTAGACGACCCATCGGCCCTGGTTACAGTGAACGGAGTGCGGGCCACCGTCAGCGGTACGACTTTCAGCGCCGACCAGGTAACTTTGCGCGAGGGCAACAATCTGGTGACCGCGACAGGAATCAACGCGGGCGGAGCCGCAGGCACTGCCAGCGTCAACCTTATTTTGGACACAACTCCGCCCACCGTCCGCATCGATTCGCCGAGTGATAACGCGGTCCTGACCAACCCGGAAATCTACGTTACAGGCCTGGTCAATGACGTTGTCAGCGGAACGGTAAACGCTGCCCAGGTAAGCGTAAGCATTAACGGCGTGCAAGCAGACGTTTCCAACAGAAGTTTCATGGCCGAAGGGATACTGCTGGTTCCGGGAAAAAATGTCATCTCGGCGGTTGCCACAGACCGGGCGGGAAACAAGAGCCAGAGTCAAGTCACGGTGACATTGCAGGACATTTCCACGCAGCAACGCATTCTGATGGTTTCCGGCAACGGACAGGCCGGTGCTGCCAGCACTACGCTGTCTCAACCTTTGATCGTTCAGGTGGTCAATGCGGCGGGCCAGCCGATGGCGAATGTGCCGGTTGCGTTCACGGTGAACAAAAGTGACGGTCTGCTTAACGCATTTCCGCAGGAAGGCCGCCAGATCACCATACAAACCGACACGAATGGGCAAGCCAGTGCCAACCTGAAGCTGGGAACACGAATCGGCAACGGAAACAATCAGGTGTTGGTCAGCGCTCCCGGTTTTGTCGGCGAGGTGATGTTCTGTGCGTCCGCAACCGTCGGCGTACCGGACCAGATCCACGCAATTTCCGGTGAATCGCAGAAAGGCATCGCTGGCCAGGCGCTGCCTGAGCCTTTTTTTGTAGTGGTGTTTGATGCCGGCGGTAATCCTGTTTCGGGCGTTCCAGTCACTTTCAAAGTTGAGCAGGGCGGAGGCACCGTGGAAGGAAGCACCATGGTGACCAAGCCCACAGACAGCGATGGCCGGGCAGCCGTTGTTCTGGTGCTGGCACAACAAGAGGGCATCAACAACAATGTGGTTTCAGCCTCAGTGGCTGGACTCACAACTCCACCAGCCACGCTCACTGCATCCGGCGTGATTCCATCCGCGGTTGCGCTAACGCGCGTAAGCGGCACCGTTCTGGATAATGCGAACCAGCCAATTCCCAATGCCACTGCAAGCATCCAGGGCAGCAACCTGTCAGCGATCACGGACAAGAATGGGAGATTCACAATCTCGAATGCTCCGGTTGGAAGCATCATTCTGTTCATCGATGGAAGCACCAGCACCCGGCCGGAGAATTTCCCGTTCCTGGAATTCCCTCTGCTCACAGTCGCGGGCCAGGACAACAACCTGAATGGGCCGATTTACCTCCCGCCCCTCGATACGGAAAATTCCAAAGTCGTAGGCGGAGACGAAGATGTAACCCTCACCATGAAGGGCGTGCCCGGAGTTGCGTATACAGTCTTCGCTCATTCGGCAAAATTCCCTGACGGTTCCAGCGTAGGGCGTCTGACCTTATCGCAGGTACATGGCGACAAGGTCCCAATGGCGCCGCCGAACGGTACGTCACCAGCCGTGGTAGGCACACTGCAACCGCCTCGGGCTAAATTCAATCCGCCCATCCGGATTCAGGTGCCAAACAGCAGCGCTCTGGCCGCGGGACAGGTGGTGGAGGTCTATTCCTTTGATCACGACCTGGAACAATTTGTCTCGGGTGGCACGGCGCGCGTCAGCGAAGACGCGTCGGTTATCGTTTCTGACCCTGGCTTTGGATTGAGGGTCTCAGGCTGGCACGCTGCTCCGCCGCCACCGCCGCCAAAAACCTGCGTGAATGGTTGCGATGACAAAAATGACTGTACCAAGGATGAGTGTGTCAATGGCGCATGCAAACATACGCCCGTGGCGAATGGAACTGCCTGCACGGACGACAAGAATGAGTGCACGAAAGATGTGTGCCAGGGTGGCTCCTGCCAGCATCAACCGCCGGAGGCGCCCAAGGCGTGCTGCGAAGACAAGACTACCAAGAAGATCTACGATACCGGCCAGCAGTGTTGTACTCAGAAAGGAGTGGCCGGGAAGACACAGTCTGTGCGCCAAACCGGTTTTGAGCTCGCGGATTGCCCCGGCAGGCATGGTTCACCTCCTGGATATGTCAACAGTTTCAATGGATGCACGGGCGTGCCGAACGATCCTACCTCTGTAACCAGCTTTGGCAAATGCAGCGGCGCTGCCTTTACTCCGGCTTGCAACCAGCACGATCTCTGCTACGGAGAATGCAACAAAGATAAAGGGGGGTGCGACAGAGCTTTAGGCACGGACACGGCAACAATTTGCCGAACTGCATTTGCCGCGGGCAGCAATTGCCTGGACAAGTGTCTTGCTAATTCGCGCCGTTTTGAAGGCGTCGTAAGTTCAATCCAGCATTTTTACGATTCCGCACAGAAAGATGCGTGTCTCTGTTGTCCATAACTGAGGAAAAAGGAGACGTCAATTGAAGATCGCGGCAATGGTCGCAATTTATTTAATAGGGACAGCACAATTGTTTCCGCTTTATGCGAAAGGTGCGGAAGATCGTGTAGTGGCGCAGGTCAGGTTAGGAGAAAGTGATTCCTACGAGTACAAGAACTTGTTGCTGGGAACCAATAGTCAGCAGAGCGCCTACTGGATCGCGGGGCAACGAGCGCGACTCAGTGCGCCTCAGCAGACACAAAGCGCGTTCCTTTGGCGAATCAGCTCAGACGGAAAACTGCAGGAAATAGATATAGCCAAGAGTTTGCGTGATTTCAAAGCGGTCGATTCTGAGATTACCGGACTGAACGTGTTAAATAACGGGTCCGTTTTATTCGTTATTCATGGGCAGGCATTCTCTCCGGCTGTGGTTCATCTTGATGCCGAGGGCAAAACTATTTTCACAAAGAAGCTCGAAGACGCAGGACCGCCGATGGAAGCAAAGAAAATTATGGCGTCCAAGGATGATGGATTCTATGCGATCGGGGCGCAAGGTCCCAGCGGAGTCGTTGCAAAATTTGAGAACGAGCATCTCGTGTGGAAGAAGAATGTAACAACAACGCCATATAAAAATGTTATCGATGCGTTCCAGGATACGGCAGGAGGTCTCTTTGTCGTAAGCGTCACATACGGTGAAGACGGGGTGACGCCTTCATCATCAAGAATCACTAGGCTAAGTTCTGCGGGCGAGGTCATTGCGCAGGTTGTTTTTAGCGGAGCGTATCTGAGCGCAACCATAGCCAGCGATGGAACTGTGATCGCAACCTATAATCGCGGGACCTTCGAAGCGCAGGATGTATGGATCAAAGAGTTTTCCAGCAAACTGGCGGAAATCCGGACTTTTCAACTGATGCACGGTGGGATCAGTTACGCATTCCATTCGATGTTCAACCCTCCCGATAACCTGCTGATTTGCGGCACAAAAAACACCAGTCTTTGGGTGGCAGCATTTAGCTTGCTAGGCGCAAAGAGATGGGTTGTTGAAGGAGAAGAAGACGATGTATTTCCATGCGAGCAGGCCGGTCTTTCAAAAGACGGCATGGTCGTAGTTTCCGGGATCACCAAGGTTGTTGATAAGGAACATGTTTTAACCAAGGTTGGCGTCAGACGGCTCAAAGTCGATTAGTGTTCTGGATCTGAGTTAAGACTGAACTTTATTACGACGCAGTTTGAAACGCCGGGAGATGAGCTTCTGAATGGGTTGGGCGGTTGGGACAAGTGTTCGACTTTTTGGATAACAGACCTTTTGTCAGCGTAACTTCCAGAGCGAGTGTGGTAACGCACTGGCTGAGAGGTTGGATATCGGAATGGAACAGCAACTTAAACCGGGAGCGGCGGGATTTTCCTGGCGATCTTTGATCTCTTGGATCATGACCTGTGTGATCGTTGCAGGAGTGTTTCTGTCGCCTGCTTCCGCCCAATCCGCGCATCGCGCGGTGAAGGCAGCGCCTTTCCGCACTTTCCTGCCCGGGCAAAAGGGCGTGCCGGCGAACCTTTATCTGGCGCCGATTTATCATAATGAGATTTCTAAAATTCGCTTCCTGGCGTTCCGAGCTAACCTGTTACAACAATCCACTGTGGATACCGATGGGGATGGAATGCCGGACGATTGGGAGATCGCTCACGGTTTGAATCCCAATGACCCTTCCGACGCCGACCTGGATCCTGATGGCGACGGCCTGACTAATTTGCAGGAATATTTAGCCGGTACTGATCCTCACAATCCGGATACCGATGGCGATGGCATGCCGGACGGATGGGAAGTTGCAAACTACCTGAACCCTCTCGATCCCGCAGATGCGGCCATTGACACCGACGGTGACGGCCTTACCAATCTTCAGGAATACAGGAATGGTACCGATCCATTGATTCCGGATACTGATGGGGATGGTATGCCGGACGGATGGGAAGTCGCCCACGGCCTCAATCCGCTGGACCCCAGCGATGCTGATGCCGATCCCGACAAGGATGGCTTAACGAACTTGCAGGAATTCCTCGCCGGTACCGATCCGCACAAGGCCGATACCGATGGTGATGGCATGCCCGATGGATGGGAGCTCGGCCATGGCCTGAACCCGCTGGATCCATCTGACGCTGTTCTGGACAATGATGGCGACGGCCTGACAAATCTCCGCGAATTTCAACTTGGCACGGACCCGAACTCTGCTGATACGGACGGTGACGGCTTTACGGATGGCGAAGAAGTCGCTGCCTTGACGAATCCGCTTGACGCGAAATCGCATCCGCTCTTTCATGCCGCATCACTTGATCCCTCGTGTAATGCCGTAGTTCAGAACCGTTCGACGCAGATTAACCAGGATGGCACATTTGCCGTTCCAAACGTCCCCGTTGATCAGGGCTTCTATAAGTTACGGATTATTTGCACGAATCCGGATCAAACGACCCGGCAGGCACAATCGGCATTTGTGTCTCTCATCGCGGGAGTCACACCGGCAGGCGATCTCACGTTCGGTAAGGTAGATCCCGCTCCGGTAGAGATTTCGATTTCCTCACCGGCTACAGCTTTTACGACCCAGGGACAAACGGCGCAGCTTTCCATTCAAGGTTCCATGCCTGATGGCACCAGGAAAGACCTCAGCCGGCAGACAGATGGAACGCTTTACCTTAGCAGTAATCCGGCTATTGCGTCGGTCAGCATTAATGGCCTGGTGACGGCGGTCAAACGCGGAAGCGCGATTATCACAGCGCGCAATGAAGGCGCGGCTTCATCGATCCAAATTAACGTCAACACGCCGGCAAGCACCGTCGGAGACGGCATTCCCGACGACTGGAAGATTGCCCACGGCTTCGATCCCAACGATCCAAGTGTCGCGGGCCAGGACCCTGATGGTGACGGTTTAACCAACCTACGAGAGTTTCAATTAGGAACTGATCCGCGCAATCCAGATACTGACGGCGACGGTGTTTCCGACGGCGAAGAAGTGAAACGCGGAACCAATCCGCTGAAGGCCGATACTGATGGCGATGGACTGACGGATGCGGATGAAATTCGTTTAGGCACCAACCCGCTGAACCCGGATACAGATGGCGACGGGATTCCGGATGGAATCGAAGTAAAACTCGGCTTGAATCCCCTGGTTCCCGATCCCACGAATACCGTGCAGGGTCATGTGGTTGACCAGGCCGGAAATCCAGTGGCCGGCGCCAGCGTTGTAGCGTTCAGGTTCTTCATCGCTACCACGGATGCGGCTGGTTTCTTTTCCATCAATAAGGTACCCGCTGATCTGGGCCCAATGATTGCCGTGGCCCGCATCACCCGCACGAACCAAATTCTGGAAGGCACTTCACAGCCGAAAGCCGTGGCGCCGGCTAACGGAACTACCGATCTGGGAACCATCCAGATTGTGTTGAATACTGGAGTGATCGCAGGCACGATCACCAGCCAGACTGGCCGCCCGATTCTTAGCGCCCAGGTAACGCTTACTTCCGGGGCAGACGTGCGCACCTCGAGTGCCGACGGTACGGGCTTCTACCAGATTAGCGGAGTAGCGCCAGGAGCGTACACCATCGTTGCCAGTGATCTGGCCGGCGGTCTGCGGGCGAAAGTCACCGGGACTTTGCCTCCCAATCAGTCTGCGACAGTAAACCTGACGTTATCCCCGTCCGGAACAATCAAGGGAACGGTCTTTGGGCGCAATGGAAGCACACCTGTGGGAAGCGGCGTCAACGTATCTTTGTTTGGTTCCGCGTTTTTGACGACAACCACTGACGGCCAGGGCCAGTACTCCTTTGACTTTGTTCCACTCGGTAATTTCACGGTAGAAACCAGCGATAGCTCCGGCAACCGCGGCCGCACTACGGGAATTCTGAGCACCACCAGCCAGGTGGTCATTTCGAACGTCAGCTTCCTGGGTAAGGGAACGGTTTCGGGCGTCGTCAGCGATGGAGCCGGAAGCGCCATACCGAATGCAACCGTAACTTTGAGCAGCAGCAGTATCTTCGGCGGCAATAAGAGCACTACCACTGACGGTGCCGGACATTACTCCTTCAGCGATATTTTTGTTGGTCCATTCACTGTCAATGCCAGTTCGGCGATCACTCGCCATGGCGGAAGCGCCAGTGGCTCAATCACCGGAGACGGCGCAGCAGCCACAACCAATATCACGCTGGTGGCGACGGGCAGTATAGCCGGCACTGTTTTCCATTTTGGCGGTACAACGGCAGCGGGCGGCGTAGTAATTACGCTGTCCGATGGTCATAGCGCAACTGCTGATGCGCAGGGCAGATACCGAATTGATCTGGTGCCGGTCGGCGCTTACACCGTGGATACAACCGACCCGGCGACAGGTGATCGTGGACGAGCCAGCGCTGTGATTGCCACCCAGGACCAGGTTGTCACCACGAATATCACTTTGATTGGCGTTGGCAAGGTAATCGTAACCGTGAAGGATGGCGGCTTGAATCCAGTCAGCGGCGCTCAGGTCCGGCTGGATAGCCAGACTGTATTCGGCGGCAGGCAGACCGGAACAACCCAGGCGGATGGAACTCTTACATTCGCGAATGTGCTGGCCGGCGGTTATAGCGTTTCGGCCACCGATCCGGTGACAACTCTTACAGGATCGAACTCCGGGAATATTACAGTCAACGGAACCAGCAACACTACCGTGCAACTGCAATCGGCAGGGTCCATTCAGGGAACGGTATTTGGTCCGGACGGCACAACAACCATTAGCAGCATTTCAGTGCAGTTGAGCGGGCAGGTGCAACGGCACACCAGCAGCGCGGGCAATGGTACTTTCAGGTTTGATGTGGTTCCGGCCAACACGTATCAGCTGACGGCCATAGACAGCGCCGGAAATGTCAGAGCATCTGCCAATTTGGCAGTGAGCACGCAAGGCCAGGTAGTAACGCAAAATCTGGTGCTGAACGGCGTGGGCACAGTAGTCGGCAGGGTGCTGAATCCTGATAACAGCGGGGCTTCGGGAGCGTCAGTCGTACTTCTGCCTTCCGGCGGCGGCCGCAGCTTCAGCGTCATCACGGATGTGATCGGCTCGTACACCATTGGACAGGTGCCCGCGGGTCTCTTCACCGTCACGGCCAGCAAGGGTTCTGGCGCACAGCGTCTGCTGGGCCAGAATCAGGGAAACATCACTTCCGACGGCAGCACGGTCACAGCCAATATTCAATTAGTGGCCAATGTGATCCAGCTGCCATTCACGATGTTTGACGCTAACAACTTCAATTACGACGTGGTGCAGAGCGGAGCCATTGCGTCCGGCAAAGGCCAGATGTTCGGCGGGGATTTCCTGACCAATCAGGGCGGGTTGCTGCTGGACCTGATTTCAGGCGCCACAACCACGCGCTTCAGCGGCCAGAATGCCACCTCGCAAAACATTGCAGTCACGGAATTTGGCGGGCGTCAGGTTGTCATTACGCAGCTCGGAATCGCGGGGCTGGATGTCACCCGGAAAATCTATGTCCCGCAGGATGGTTACTTCGCGCGATATCTGGAAGTGCTGAAGAACTCCGGCGGCGCCCCGGTGACCCTGGACGTGCGGCTGACCAGCAATTTCCGCTTCATCAGCAAAGTGCAGAATGGATTTACGTTCAACCGTGAACCCAGAATCACTTCCACTTCCAGCGGCGACACTTTCCTCGGGGTCAGCGATCCCGCGAACCGCGACCACTGGGTGGTCGTCGATGACGATGAAGACGGCGATCCATTTCTTTCTTCGACAAATCTGCCTGCCACGGCACATATTTTCGATGGACCGAACGCGGTCCTGGGCACAACAAACGCGCAATATGGCATCGATTTCATCAACAATTTCGGGCTGCTGACGGAAACCTGGCGGAGCGTCACCATTCAGCCCGGGACCGAAGTGGCGTTGCTGCATTTCGCCACTCAGCAAACGAGCAGAGTCGCGGCGCAATCTTCGGCGCAGCGTCTTGATCTGCTTCCACCTGAAGCGCTCGCGGGTCTTTCCACGTCTGAACTCGCCGCCATTCAGAACTTTGCTGTTCCGTCCGGAGGCACCAGTGGACTGACGCCTCTGCCTGCCATCAACGGCAACATCAACGGACAGGTTCTGGCGGACGATAATGTCACCCCCATCACCGCAGCCACCGTCAGCTTCAAAAGCAACAACGTTTTCTACGGACGCACGTATTCCGCCAACGTGGACCGCACCGGCAAGTTTGGCTTTACTTCCACTGTCAATAATTCCGGAAGTACGTTGGCAGTCCCGATTGACGCGTTCATACTGATCGCCACCGACAACCAGACCGGAGTTATTTCTCCGGCCACCATCGGAAACTTCCCGGCGGGTCTGCTCACAACCACGCAGAACGTCGTCTTCACCAACAGCGGGCTGGTTACCGGAATAGTCAAGAGAGACAACGGTGACGTCGTCAGCTTTGGCACGGTCACGATTAGCGGCGGAGCGCTCACGCAGACGGCATCTACAGCAATCGCGAGCGACGGTACTTATAGCTTTGCGGGTATACCGGCGGGCAGCTACACGCTGGTTGCAACGCTTCCCAATTCTGAAGGAAGTCCGCTGACAGCGGCGACCTCCACCACCGTGGTCCTTGACCAGACCAGCATTGCCGACATTACCTTTGCCCCCACCGGAGGAGTTTCCGGTACGGTGCGCCGTACGACGGGCCAGGCAGTCGTCAACATTTCGGTGCAATTGCACGGCCAGAATCCTGATGGCAGCAATCTTTCCCGACAGATACAAACCGATACCGCAGGAACATATACCTTCCTGGATGTTCCGGTAGTCGCCGTCTCAATTGAGACTGTAGATTCCGCAACCAATACCGCCGCAAGTGCGAAACTGAATATCACGCCCAACGTCGTAACCAGTCAGGACCTCACGCTGGTAGCGGGCGGCACCGTAACCGGCATCATCACTAATCAAAGCAGCCAGCCCGTGGCAGGCGCTCAGGTCACGGTGATTGGCAACAACGGCACATTCAGCGCAACCTCCGGCCCCGACGGTCGTTATTCCGTCGACCATGTTGCGCCGGGCACGGTCAGCGTGCAGGTGCGTGATCCGAATTCAGGATTTGCCGGCCGCGCTTTGGGCAGCATCAATTTCGCAGGTCAGATACTGACTCTCGATATCCGGTTGGTGCCTTTCGGTACCGTGACCGGCACAGTGTTCCGCTTTGATGGCTCGACGGCGGTCGTGGGCGCGCAAGTTACGCTCTTTGGCGGCAGTGGCGGCGCTACCGTGACGGACGCTCTTGGCCATTACCAGTTCGATTTCGTACCTTTGGGCAGCTTCACCATTGACGTGACTGATCCGCTGACGGGCGATCGTGGACGGACCAGCAACCAGGTGAGTGCCAACGGTGAAGTACGCACCGTGAACGTTATTTTGAACGGCGTCGCGAATCTTGCTGTAACGGTGAAGGATGCCGCCGGCAATCTGATCACCAGCGCGCAAATCACGATCTTCGAACAGAATCAGTTCGGCGTGGTTTTGACCGGTAGAACTCAATCGGACGGCACTTTCACATTTTCCAATGTGCTGGCTGGCCCGTTCTTTGTCACAGCCACTGACCCGGTCACGCAATTGAGCGGATCGCTTTCCAGTGTAGTGACGGCCGGCGTTGCCAATGCGGTAACAGTCCAGCTTCAGCCCGCCGGTTCCGTGCTGGGCAGAGCGCTCAACCCAGACGGAATAACCCCGCTCGCGGGTGTGACGGTACAGATCTTTGGTCCCGTGTTCCGGCAGGTCAGCACCGCCAGCGATGGCAGCTTCCGCTTTGACGCGTTGCCGCTCGGCAGTTACACGTTGCAGGCGCTTGACTCCGCCAATCGGCTGCGTGCGCGCAACACGGGCATAAGTGTGTCCAGTAACGGTGACGTGATCACCAGCAATCTGGTATTCGTGGGCCTTGGGACAGTGCAGGGAACCGTACGCAATCCCGATGGGACGCTTGCCAGCGGGGTCTCGATCACCCTGCGAAGCTCAAATTCCCAGGTGGGTGGCTTCCTGACCACAACCTCCAATTCCGTCGGCGCATACACCATCAATGCCGTCCCGACTGGTTCCTTCACTTTGACCGCCAGCGTTCCTGCGCAGCAGCTGGTGGCGGAAGCTTCAGGGCAAATCGTCGCCGATGGCTCCGTGGCCATCGTTAACATCCAGCTGCTGAACAATGCCATCAACCTGCCAACGAATCTTTTTGACGCGAGTGATTTCTTCTTCAACCTCCAGAGTAATGGCTCCATCCTGGACGGCACCAACTCCGTGTATGGCGGCGATTTCGGCGCCAACCGCGGCGCGTTCTTCCTTGATGTAATAGCCGGAGGAGCGCCCAATCGATTCACCGGCAACGGTTTCGGCACCACCGAACAGAACGGACGGGAAGTTGTCATCCGCCAGGACGCTTTAGCCGGCTTGAACGTAACGCGCAAAATCTATCTGCCACAAGATGGATATTTCGCCCGCTACCTCGAAATACTCACCAATCCCGGCTCGACCCCGGTAACCGTTGATCTTCGTGTGACTTCCAATATGCGTCCGTTTAACGGGACGCCTTTGGTCCAGACCACCTCCTCTGGAGACAACATTCTTGATGTGTCGAATCCAATCAACCCTGACCACTGGGTAGTGATTGGCGACGTGGTTGATGGCGATCCGTTCTTTAATTGCTGCTTCGTACCGGCGCTGGCATTCGCCTTTGACGGAGCTGGAGCGGCCGATCATGCCGCGTCAGCCACGTTCGTCACGAATCCCGGTTATACCCCGGGACAATTGGCGGTAACCTGGAGCAACATTACGATTCCTGCCGGTGGCACGGTGGCTTACATGCACTTTGGCGCGCAACAAGTGAGCCGCGCCTCGGCCGCCGCTTCAGCCGATCGGCTGGATCAGTTGTCGCCGGAATCCCTGGTGGCTCTGAGTCCAGATGAGATCACCGAAATCAGGAATTTTGCAGTGCCGTCCACGGGCGTCAGTGCGCTGCCGCCTCTCCCGGCAGTGAATGGAAGCGTCAGCGGCAGAGTTCTTGCGGGTGATGGAACCACTACCGTGCCTAATGCAACGGTGCGCTTCCACAGCAACAACCTGTTCTACGGTCGTACGCTTCAAGTGACCAGCGCTGCGGATGGCACATACAGTCTTGCCTCTTCGTTCGGTAACTCTGGTAACAGCATTCCAGTGCCGATTGATGCCTTCACCGTACAAGCCTTCCATCCGTTTACCGGCATACAATCGCCGGTAGCAACCGGCGCTTTCAATCCCGGACAAACCAGTGCTGTCCAGGATGTGACCTTTACCAACACAGGCGTCGTTCGGGGATCTGTATTCCGGCACAATGGCGTGGCGGTCAACAATGGTTCCGTGGAATTGTTTGGCGGAAGCTTCAACTTTACCTCGATCAATGCAGACGGTTCCTATTTGATGACGGGCGTTCCACCGGGCGTCTTTACGCTGCAGGCGGAAACTTCCGTTCCTCAGGGTGGCACCGATCTCTTTGGTCGCAATGTTGTTGCCGTGGTTGCAGGCCAGGTCAGCAACGCGAATGTGTCCATTCAGGCCACAGGAACAGTGACCGGCACGATCCTTACAGCGGGCGGACTCCCGGCCGTGAACGTTGCCGTGAGCCTGCAGGGATCCACATCGTTTGGGTTCTTCGAACGCGACATCCGTACCGATGGGAACGGGCGCTTCACGTTCTTTGATATTCCCGTAGGCCTGTTTACGTTGCGCGCCTTTGAACCGAATACCGGGGCGCCGACTTCCGTCGTGCTCTCAGTGGTGCAGGACCAGACCACTACTCAGAACCTCTCGCTGATTGGCTTGGGTACGGTACAAGTGCAGGTAAACTTTGCCAGCGGTACGGCCGCCGCCAACAGCCAGGTCGACATACTCGAGGCTTCAAGAGGATTCTTTACATTTGCCGGATTCACCGATGCTACCGGCAGAATGACCATCGCAAATGTGCCGATAGGTACGTTTACAGTTCGTGGGCATCACCCCAGCAACGGTGGAATCTTCACGGATGTGAATGGCGCCGTAGCTAGCGATGGACAGATCGTTCCGGTCACCGTAACTCTGCCTGGGACAGGTATAGTCAGCGGCCGCGTGACGTTTGTGAATGGAACTGCGGCAGCGAACTCATCAATCCAGATTTTCGGCAACAACGTGCCGTTCGCGTCCGCAACCACGGATTCAAATGGCCTCTATACGATCACTCAGGTGGTGGCGGGCCGTCCGTTCACGCTGCGTGCCTTTGATCCACGCGGCTTTGGCACGTTCCGCGCGCTGAACAACAACGTGGTCCCAGCAGATGGCGCCACGCTAACGGTAAACGCGGTAATACCAGCGCTGGCAACAGTGCATGTAATTGTTCAGCAGGCGACTAACGTGCCGCTGGCCAATGCCCAAGTCAACATCATGTTTGCCCAGGACGGATTCTTCCGCTTTGGCGGCGTTACCGATGTAAATGGGGTTGTGAACATTCAACACGTGCCTGAAGGCAACTTCACGGTTGAGGCCTTCGCACCGAATACCTTCCGGTTCGCCGGCAGCGCAGTGGGCGTGGTTACGCCTGCTGACGATGGCGGTTCGGTCAATATCACCATCAACGCTCCATCCACTGGGAATGTCAGTGGTCAGATATTTAGCGCTGATGGACAGACACTGATTCAAACCACCGTCGAGGTCTTCGATGCGGCCAACGGCAATTTCCTGGGTTCAGCATTCAGCTCTGGTGGGTCGTATTTCATTTCGAACATCACGTCGGGCGGCGCCGGGTTCCGCGTTCGAGCGTTCTCGCCCTCCGATTTCAGCATCTTCGGCGAAAGTACGGGAGTTTTCACAAGCTTCGGACAAACCGTGGTGGTAAACGTTACGGTTCCGATAGGGGTCGTGAAAGGAACGGTTACATACACAGACGGCAGCCCGGTGCCATTCCCAGAAGTCTTCGTCACGCAGACGAATACGGACGGCGCCACACGTTCATTCTTTGCCAATCGTAATGCTGACGGCAGCTACTTGGTCGCTGGGCCGCTCGTTGGTGACTTTACACTCACGGTGCAGGACTTCAATTCTGGCCTGGTCCAGGTCGTTAGTGGCACGCTATCCGACGTCAACATTCCTGTGGTATTGAACGTCACCATGCCGCCAACCGGCACGGTGAAGGGTGTTCTTTTCGATGCCGGCGGAAATCCGGCGCCTTTCGCTGATGTTGCCATCGCTAATGCGGGCTTGAACCGCGATTCGTTTACAAGGACGGACGGCGAAGGCAATTACCAGTTCAGGCACTTACCTTTGGGCCGCTTCACACTCCAGGCAAGCGACGGAAACCGCAATCTTTTCGTTACCATGAGAGGCAATCTGATTTCGGACGGCGATATCGTTGTCCTCAACCCAGTGTTGCCGGCCGTTGGAAGCGTGAGTGGCACAGTCTTCAATAGCGACGGTATTACTCCAGTGGCCAATGCCCCGGTGAACATTGAAAACCTGGATAGCACCGGCCCTGAAGGTTTCTCGTATAACTTTGTAACCACTGACGCGTTCGGTAATTACTCGTTTGGAGGATTGCCGGTGGGCAAGATAAACATTTCCACCGCCGATCCGGTGACTGGCGATGCCAGCGGCTTTGCTACCGGTCAGGTAACGGCTGGTCAGAATGCCACAATTAACGTGGTACTCGGCCAGGGCCACGACTTCTTCGATACGAACGTCTTCAACTTCAATCTCGATGGAACCAATGGTTACCGCTATGACATCGATTGCGACGGAGAAATCGACAGAGGCGGGCGCTTCGACAACAGCATCACCCGTGGTTATTTCGGCGCAGAAAACCTGCAATTCAACGGTCTCAATTTCAATGAATTCTTCCCGTGCATTGCGGGAGCACAAACCGGGGTTGGCGGGCGCGAGATCGAGATGGGCCCGGCAGGTATCAGCGGCCTTACGGTCACCAGAAAGATATACTCGCCAGCCAATGGCGGATTCACCCGCTATCTGGAAGTTCTCAGCAATCAAACCCAGCAGCCTGTTCCGGTCAAGCCGCTGATCCAGAGCTTCCTTAACAATCAGGGAGGCATCACGGTTCAGGTGGCGCCATCGGATACCGGCAACACCTATGCGGTCACCGGGACCGGTCTCTGCTGCACGCCATTGCTGGGTGCGGTATTCGCCGGACCCAACGCCGCTGTACCTGTCGGCGATTTACAGTTCCCGTACCAGAATAGATCGGTCTCCTACGACTGGAACATGACGGTTCCTCCGGGCGCGTCTGTAACGCTGATGCACTTTGAAATCCAGCGTGATCCGAACGACCTGGCAGGAGTTCAGGCGCAGGCCCAGGCGCTTGTGAATCAAACCGATCCGGATGAATTCACGGGAATGACGGACGACGATAAGGCGCAGGTGGTTAACTTCAACCTCACCAATCAGACGACCAAACCGGGCACGGCCGTAATTAATGTGACGGCCCTGCTGCGCGATGGCATCAACCCGATGGTAGGCGCTGAAATTACTCTCAAGTCGGGCGCCAGCCAGAGGATCGCGGGCCTGACTGATAGTTCCGGTACGCTCTCGATTCCAAATGTACCGCCAGGCAACTTCACTGTCACTGCCTACCAGAACGGCTTTGTAGGCGAAGCCAGCGGCGTGGTGCAGACCAGCGACATTGGCTCAACCATCTTCATCACCATCAATGCCGGTATCACCGGCGTCATCCAGGGCCATGTTGTGGCCGGGGATGGATTAACTCCTGCAACGGCGACCCAGGTTGAAGTGCTCGATGTGTCCGCAGGCATACAACTGGCTCTAGGCGGCACGGATAGCAGCGGATTCTACAAGTTCAATGGCATCAGCGCCGGACCTCAGGGCTTTAAGGTGCGCGCCACTTCCATTCTGAACCCGGCGATCTTTGCCGAGCGGACAGGAAGCTTCGTATCCAACGGCGATCTTGTGACCATTGACTTGACCATGCCTCTCTCCGTCGTAAAAGGCACGGTGAGTTATTCTGACGGCACAGTCGTACCGTTCCCGACCGTTGTCATTTCCCAGACGGACTCGTTCGGCAATGTGACAACCTTCCTGCCAGTCACCGATGTCAATGGAGGATTTGAAATTGTTGGGGTGCCGCTGGGTAACTTTACGCTCAGTGCCCAGGACTCCAATACTGGCATCATCTCCACATCCACTGTTACGCTGACTGACGTTACGCAATCAGCGGTTCTAAATGTGGTTCTGCTCAGTGGAACAGTGACCGGCATGGTGCACGACAGCAATGGCAATCCTGTGCCATTTACCCAGGTGGCCCTCGCAACCACGGGTGTCAGCTTCAACTTGTTTGGCAGTACAGACAGTCTGGGCGCGTACCGGTTCACTCGCGTCCCGCTTGGGCCGTTTACGGTACAGGCATTCCTGAATATCAATCAAACTTTTGCCAACGCCGATGGAGCGCTGCTAACCGATGGACAAGTTGTTATTCTCGACATCACCATGCCGGCCACGAGCACGGTTTTTGGCACAGTTTTCGCAGCTGATGGCATTACGTCTGTGGTGAATCCCTTTGTCTCAGTTGTCAGCATTGACAGCTTTGGACCAGAAGGGAACTTCACCGGACAGACTACCGCCGATGCCCTCGGCAACTATCAGATTAACGGAGTGCAGGTTGGCACGGTCCAGGTCGCAGCTTCTGACGCGGCTGGAACCTCCGCCGGCGCAGCGACTGGCCTGCTGACAGCCAATTCACCTCTCAATCTCAACATCACGCTCGGAAATGCAATCAGTTTCCAGCGGTTTGGCGTGTTCGATCTTGATGGAACAGATGGCTTCCGGTATGACGTAACGTGCGACGGTCAATTGAATGACGGCGGCACCGTTAATCGGCAATTCAATGACGCCTATGACGACACGTATCAAATGAACCTTAGCGGCACGGCGTTTGTTCGCCAGTTCCCGTGCCTCAACGCGGGCACCCTGGATACTGCCGGCCGCCAGGTAGTTCTGGGCCCGGTACTGATCCACAATCTTCAGGTTTCACGCAAAATCTATTCACCGGGCGCCGGCGGGTTTGCGCGCTACTTGGAAGAGATTCAGAATCCCGGGTCCTCGCCGGTGGTCGTTTCTGTAACCATCAGCGGCAACCTGGGCTCAGATAACAATACGCGGATCGTAGTTGCGCCTTCGCAAACCAATTTCACGTATGCGGTAACCGATCAGAACGGATTTTGCTGCGATCCGCTTCTCGGGCACGTATTCGGCGGAACGAGCTCTACACTCGCCGTTCCTGCAGTTCAGTTCATTGAAAACAACGACAATATTTTCTACCGTTGGGACAATATCACTATACCGGCGGGGCAGACGGCAGTGCTGATGCACTTTGCCGTGCAGCGTCCGACGAACGATCTTGTGGGTACAAAATCACAGGCGGCGAGCCTCGTTAACCTGACCGACCCCAATGCCCTTACCGGCATGTCGACGGCAGAAAAAGCAGCAGTGGCAAACTTCGTCATTCCATAAGGGGAGATGTATGCGGATTCAACAGAAGTTCATTCGTTCGATTGCGATAAGTCTGGGGATGCTCTTCCTGCTGTCGATCATGGCGGTGGCCGTGGAGCCGGTGCCGCTGCCGGATATTCAGTTGACTGCGGCCGATGGAAGCACGGTGAAAAGCAACGCGCTGCCATCGCAAGGCAACTGGCTTATTATCTATATCCAGCCGCGCAACCAATTCAGTGACAATCTGCTGCGACTGTTAAAGCGGGACCAGTATCCGACCCTCGCCCAGCACGCCGTAATCATTGTTGGCGGAAGCATTGACGATTTGAAGACTGCACAAACGCGCTTTCCCGAACTTTCCCAGGCAACCTGGTATGCGGATACCAACAAGAGCGCCTTCGGCCTGATGAAGCTGACTGGCGCGCCCATGATTCTGGGAATCAAGCAACGCACGATTACATGGAGTCTGAGCGGCATTCTGTCAGACGTGAATGTGGCCAAATCGATTTTGAATACCTGGGTGGAAGGGTGATTTCAAAGCGAACTCCCATTTCCCCAACAGGCAACGGCCTTAGATCTGCAAGAACGTTAGCCATAGATCTCTTTACCTTCGGGTCAGAAGGTGAATCTTAGTGCGAACTGGATTTGCCTTGGGTTATAAAGCGCCCGAGGCGTGCCGTAATTCGGGTTGGGCGAACCGTCCAGGAATCTTTGCGTCAACGAACAGCCTTGGGCCGTTGCGTTAAAGTTGCAGAAGTCGGCTGCGCCATAGACCGTGTTGAAGAACCTTACGTTCACGGTGTTCAAGAGGTTAAACGCCTCGGCCATGGCTTCGACGTTAAGGCGTTCGGTTGCCTTAAAAGTGCGGGCGATCCTCATATCGACGGATTGATAACTATCCCCCTTGAAAGTGTTGCGGGGCTCGATTCCTACGCGGTCGTTGTTTCCGAAGATGTCGCCATTGGCATCAAAGCCGGCAAACTTGGTGAAGTAGTTCGGCGACTCCACCGTCACGATGGTGCTCATCTGGAAATTATTAACGAGAATATTCTTCTTTGTCGGCCCTGCAATGGTGGCGTTCATTACAAAGCGCTGCCCCACGCTGTCGGACGATAGCGCCCGCTCTGCCTTGAAGTTTTGGCTGTCTTGAGGAATGAGGACAAAGCTCGGGTTCGGTCCGTCATCGATTCCCTTGGACCACGTATAGCTCACACCGGCGCTGAAATGGTGGCTCATGCGCTTATTGAAATTGACCAGCAAACCATTCCATGAAGAGTTCCACCGCGAAGCGGCTTCAAAATAGACTGCGTATAAAGTGGGGAAGCCCGGAGCGCCGCTGCGCGCGCCCGGAATCCCTGGCGCGGCAAAGTAGGTATTCTTCGTGCCACTCTGTCCTGCCGAGTTGTGCACAGTGACCTGTCCGCTGGGGTCAGGCTGGTTCACGTTGAAGAAGCTCCCCAGGTGGACGCCTTTGGAACGCAGGAAGCTGATGTCCAGCGCGGATTCATTTGTCGGCTGAAATTCAAGTCCCAGGCTGGTCTGGACTCCATAGGGAGCTTTGTGGTCTTTATCAAAGCGCGCGATCACAGCATCGCCAAAGAAGCCACAACCTGCCACCGTGCCGCCTGGGCAGAAGCCCAGAGGGGCAGCATCAGGGTAAGTCCCGCCGAGCATGCTGGCAAGCGCAATCTGCGTGATGTTCGGTGCGCTAGCGAAAGCAAACAGCCTTGTGGTTGCGTTCAAAGCATTCTCATTCGGGCGGCCTGGGAATGTTCCCGTAGTGCCACCGCACGAAGGGGCCTGGCAGGCCAACAGGGGCATGGGGATAATCCCATGAAAAAGTCCGGCGCCTCCCCGCAGGACAACGTTGTACTTGCCGCCAAAGCTATAGGCAAAACCTCCGCGCGGATCGAACTCTGCTTTCGGGCCATTCAGCACGTTGGCGGGAAAAGTTTCAAACTGGTAGCGAAGTCCATAGTTCAGGCTCAAATTGTTTCTGGCCTGCCAGGTGTGCTGGAGATAAAGCCCGCCATAATTGTGCGGTGTCTCTCCTTCCGCCTGGTTTCGCACGGCACTGGAGATTCTTTGTCCCTGGAGCACTGAGGGATTGAAGTTTGGTTCCGTAAAGTTCGGGGCCCGGAACCGTTCAAAAAAGATCACGGAGGGTGCGCCGGCCTGCAGGCTGAACGGGCACTGTATCGTCAACAGGCAACCGAAATCGGCCTCAAAGGGATAGAACAGCGGGAACGACTCAAGCGTATTCACGTGGCTGAAGTCGCCGCCGAAGGCGAACGTGTGCTTGCCATGCTGCCAGGTTACGTTGTCCACAATCTCCGTGCGGCTCTCCTGGTAGAAATCAGGATTGCCACGATTCACACCGGCGGTAAAAGTGTTCAGGACTTCCAGGTGGGGTTGGGTGGTAACCGTGGGGAAGTCGAACGTCCGGTGGCCGTACTGCAGGCGCAGTTCGTTCAACAGATGAGGGGATAAAGTTGATGACAGGCTTCCTACCAGCGACTGGTCGCGAAGATTGTTGTCCTTAAATCCTGACGGCAAGTCAAAGCCGTCATTGAGCGGCGAAACATTGGTCAGCCTGCCATCATTGAAGAAGTAGCGCAGGAACATATATTCGTGCTCGGTAAATGAATGGTCCAGCTTGAGCAGGAAATTATCGTAATCGCTCTTCCGGTTTACGTTCAGCTGCTCGGTAGGCAGTCCGAAACTGGTCTTGAACTGGTTGATCAGAGTAAGGTTACTGAGGATCACGGAGTTGTAGTATGGGTTCTCGCTGCGGCGCTGGCCTTCATAGTTGCCGAAAAAGAACGTACGGTTTTTCCTGATGGGACCGCCCAGGGTGAACCCAAACTGGTTTTGCCGCAGCTTGTTCAGGCCGGGGGCTGCAAGTTCGCTGCGGGCATCCACTGCATCGTTGCGAAGATAATCGTACAGCGAGCCGTGAAGATCGTTAGTTCCGCTCTTGGTAATGATGTTGACGATACCTCCAACGGCGCGTCCAGCTTCAACACTGTAGGTGTTGTTGATCACGCGGAACTCACGCACCGCGTCCGTGGAAGGTGTGGTCTTTTGTACGCCTGAAGCCGTGGAGATGTTATCTGCGCCGTCAATGGCAATAAAGTTGTAGTGAATATTCTGGCCAGCAAAAGAGAGCTTGGTAACCGGTTCAATGATCACGTCCGTGCTGCCGGAGGTGGTATCGCCAATAGTGACGCCAGGGGCCAACAGTGCAAAGTCTATGAACTGGCGGCCATTCACTGGCAGATTCTGGATCTGCGCCTGCTCAATCACGGTATCGGTTGATGTCCGTGTCGGTTCGATCAGCGCGGCTTCCGTAGTCACCGTGAGCTGTTGCTCCACCTGGCCGGGGACGAGGGAGAAATCCAGGGTCGCAATTTCGCCCACGCTCAACGCGATGGCCCGCGATTGCTGCTGGAACGTTCCGGCCTTTACATCGACCTTGTAATTGCCTACAGGGAGCGAGGCAATCTTATATTCGCCGGCGTCATCAGACGTCGTCGACCTTGAGAGTCCGGTCTCCGTGTTGGTGGCGGTGACGGTTGCCTTCGTCAAGACCGCTCCGGATTTGTCAGCCACACGTCCTTGTAGCGAGGCGGTAATGCTCTGGCTCAAGGCCGCAGTGCACAGCAGTAAAGCCAGCGATAGGCTCACGGAAATCATGGCAAAACGATGTTGCATAAGAATTCCTCCCTCGCGCGCGACGAGAAATATATTACTCACTGGGTGGATTGGCAAGATATTTGACATCTAAAATGTTTAGACCTAGAATTTCGCCAGTTCTCCAGTCGAGACCACCTGAGCTGGTCAAAGAATACGGCGATACGTACGCGCTCGGATCTCGCAATTTTGAAAGCCTCATGCAAGCACTTCCTACCTTGCGGCAAATGGACAACGCGGCAGCCCGCCTCAAGACTCTGCGCGAGGCGGCTCTCGCCGATGATATGGGCAAGAAACTTGAGAACGCGCAAGTCGAACTGAACCTTCTTCCGGGAGGCGATCTGTGAAAATCGTTTGCCTGGGAGGAGGTCCCGCGGGACTCTACCTTTCAATCCTTCTCAAGAAAGCGAATCCTTCCTGGGACGTAACCGTCATCGAACGCAATCGCCCAACGGACACATTTGGCTGGGGGATCGTCTTCTCTGATAAGACGATGGATGGCTTCA
>Ga0209488_10000995_pt1 | contig 24081 bp, 22 predicted proteins | sample Rivendell_Oct201_8_FD_188349 | JGI IMG/M metagenome (GOLD analysis project Ga0209488, IMG submission 188349) | Vadose zone soil microbial communities from the Eel River Critical Zone Observatory, Northern California, USA -... | ecosystem: Environmental > Terrestrial > Soil > Vadose zone >...
ACGCCGCGCATGGCGTCGTGATATTCCTCCGCTGCCTTCTTCAGATCTGAATTCGGGTCCGCAGGAAAGCGTTTGGCCAATGCCTTGATGTACGCCTGCTCGCTAGGCGATGCACTTGCCGACAGGTCCATCGCCTTCTGCACGGCGTCGTGCGCCTGTTTATAACGATCGGGGTCTGCAGGATCGTTGTAGTTCGGGCCTACCGCTTCGGCGACGCCCCAATACGCGATCGCCAGTTTCGGATCAAGTTCTGTGGCGTGCTGAAACGAGCGTGCCGCCTCGTCGTGGTTAAAGGCGAAAATGAACCGCAAGCCTTGATCAAAGAATTGTTGTGCTGCCGGGTTCCTGGTAGAAACCGGATGGTGCAAATTTCCCAGACCTGTCACGAGTGTGACTGGCCGGCCTTGGGTGTGCGATGCGTGGTCCTGTGCCGCAACTCCCAGGCACAGAAGCAACCCACAGAGAAAATGCTGCAAGACTCTCATCTGGTGAAACCTCCCGCGCAGAGTTGTGGATAACTAGGCCCTTGCAAGCCGTCCTAGGTTATGCCAGATTGAAACCTTTGCCAAGTCATCCATGACACTCTGCGCAGGCCAACCATGCCGAGAACCCATGAGCCAGCGAATTTCCCCTCCCCGCCGAAAACATTTGCCGAACTGCTTCCAGAAGCTCTGCTGAATGCCTTTAACACTAATGACAGGATCAACCATTATCTGATCGATAACCTTCCCCGGCCGGCCTGGATGGCGAAAGCCCCAACGGGGAAAGGACGATCCATTCCCGCGATCATTGCGCACATGCACAACGTGCGCGTCATGTGGCTGAAGTCCTCGGCGAACGGCAACCGGATTCCAGCACAACTTGACCGCGCCAAGCTCTCGCCAACGCAAGCGCTGCGCGGCCTGGAGCAGAGCCGTCAGGCTCTGGGCGTGGTCATCAGCGGCGCCTTGACTGGCGATGGACGGGTCAAGGGGTTCCGGCCCGATGTCGCAGGTTTCCTCGGTTACCTGATCGCACACGACGCGCACCATCGTGGTCAGATCACCATGCTGGCGCGGCAAATGGGCCATCCACTGCCACAAAAAGCCATGTTCGGCATGTGGGAGTGGGGCTCGCGCTAGTCGCCTATTCGCCGACCCTCAGTCACTGACCCGCCTTTACGCTGATCTGTAGGTTCGGATTCGCGCCGCTTCTCCGCGCGCTAAGGTCAGGTACAATCCAGCTTCGACCAGCCCATGCGTAAGGCCGCTTTGCTGTACAACCCAGATTCCGGTGGCAGCCGAAAGCGGCGGCAGACGGAATTGGAGTCCGTGGTGGCGATGCTGCGGACCGCAGGCGTCGACGCCAGTCTTGTTCTCACCCACTCCAGTGCCCACGCCGAGGAACAAGCGCGGCAAGCCGTCGTCTCCGGCTGCGATACGGTGTTCGCCTGCGGAGGAGACGGAACCATCCACAACATGGTGCAAGTACTCGCCGGCTCCAACGTCGCGCTGGCGATCCTGCCGATGGGAACAGCCAACGCCCTGGCGCACGACCTGGGCCTTCCCATGAATCCCGCTGCTGCGGCGAAAGTGGCCGTGAGTGGCGCTCGACGCAGGGTAGCCCTCGGCCTCATAAAGTATCTTGATCGCCGCGGGAATCCCGGCACGCGTTTTTTCATCGTCGCCGCAGGCGTCGGCGTAGATGCTCATCTGTTCTACAAGCTCAATCCTGATGTGAAGCAGCGTTTGGGAATGGCAGCGTACTACGTAAAGGCGTGGCATCTGTGGTGGACTTACCCCATGGTCCGCTTTGTCGCTGATTATGTCGAGACCGGGGCCGCTGAGCCTAAGCAGGCAAGTCTCACAGAGTTGCTCGGCGTGCGCATCCGCCACTTCGGTGGCGTGCTGCAGGAGTTGGCTCCCGGGGCCTCACTCGATCGAGACGACCTGCGTCTGATCCTGTGCCACACGGCCAGCCGCCTTGCTTATCTTGCGTACGTGACCGGCGCCTTGCTGCGGCTAAGGCCGACCGTCTCCGGCATCGAACTGGCGCACGTTGCCAAGGTCCGCTGCCGATATCCGGAGCCTTCCTCTTCCGCCGCTGAAAAACAATCCACAGTTTATGTCGAAGCTGACGGCGAACTGCTGGGTACGCTGCCGGCGGAAATCACTGTCGTCCGCGATGCGCTGACGTTGTTGGCGCCGGCCCGCTGAATCGTAATGCGCAGGACAGACGTATCGCGAACAGGACCGCAACAAGTTTTGCGACTTCAGGCCAAGCTTGGCGTCAAAGTAACTTCTCAAGTCTCGGCGTGGCAAAAGAGGGCCACCGCGAAATAGAATTCACAAACTCACTTGGAACCCATAACCCACTTTCTGACCGGAGCATGCCTGGGGCGCTCCGGATTGAATCGCAAAAGCGCACTGGCTACGCTGACTCTTACGCTGGCCGCAGAAGCTCCGGATGTGGATGTACTCGGCCGTCTGCGTGGTCCTGCTTTCGGCTTCGCCCACCATCGCGGATTTACACACTCATTTCTTGGCATACCGCTCACGGCGGCCGTAGTTCTAGGCTGCGTATATCTGATCTGGCGCCTGCGCGGACGGAAGACACACAATCCAAACTTGCCGCCGCGCTGGGGGCTGCTGTTTCTCTACGCATGCGTGGCAGGTCTGAGCCATATCCTTCTCGACTTCACCAACAATTACGGCGTCCGCCCGTTCTGGCCTTTCTCCGAGAAGTGGTACTCGTGGGACATCGTCTTCATTTTTGAGCCGGTAATATTCGGCTTACTGCTTCTCGGACTCATCACGCCAGCCTTCTTCTCGCTGATCGACCGTGAGATTGGAGCACGCCATCGCGGACCTCGCGGCCGGATCGCCGCAACGCTTGCCCTGGTTGGGGTTGTACTTGTGTGGGGCGTGCGCGACTTTGAGCATCGCCGCGCGGTCGGTGCGTTGACTGCGCGCACCTACGAAGGTGCAGACCCTATTCGTGTATCGGCATACCCCACCGTGATCGATCCTTTCCATTGGTACGGTGTGGTTGAGACTCCCGCTTTCTTCGTGCTCGCTCCTGTGGATTCTCTGCGTTCTGAAGTGGATCCCGAAGGGCGGCTCGACATCCGTTACAAGCCGGAAGAGACGCCCGTCACGCTGGCGGCGAAAAAATCCTACCTCGGACGTGTGTACCTGGACTGGGCTAAATATCCCATCACCGAAACCGAAACCCTTCAGCAGCCCGAAGAAGGCTACATCGTTCGCTTTCAGGACCTGCGCTTTGTGCAGTTGCCCAGTCCGCTCAGCCGTCGCAGCGGGGCGCGCAAAGCCCTGGGTGCAGCAGTGAAGCTCGACAAGAATCTTAGGCCCGTCGCTGATATCTTCGGCTTGGGACCAGATCAAGTGGCCGCGCCCGAACCCGATTGAAGCGTAAAAGCCATTGTGGCCAGGTGGAAGTGTGGTGAGGGAATAGAGCCATGTGGGGACAGCCGCCTCGGCTGTCCGCTTCGCGCAGCGAAGCGTTCGCTCGCGGGAATTCACCCTAAGGCACCGGTGTATAGCCGCGTCGCCCGATTGGAGCCCCCGGAGCACGCTTGACGTCCTCCCGTCTCAGCGCCCAGAATAAGATTTGTCCTGAGGTGATCATGCTGCCCTATCTATTCGTCCTACTGGCCATTGCTGTACGCTTTCTGCCCTTCGCTGGCTCTATGAATGTCCTGCCCCATGCCTGGCACTTCACGCCGGTGGCGGCGTCGCTGCTGTTTTTCGGCGCACGCGGTTCACGACGGCAGATGTGGGTGCCGCTGGTACTGCTGGCCGCGACGGACGTCATCCTGACCAAGTTCATCTACGCCTACACCTTCTCCTGGGATCATCTAGTCACATGGGCCTGGTATGCGGCCATTCTGTGGTTGGGGACCAATTTGCGGGAGAAAGCCGGGCCAGTCCGCGTGGTGGGAGCTGCGCTGGCCAGTTCAGTTTCGTTTTTCCTGATCAGTAACTTTGCGGTGTGGGCTGCGTGGCCGGCAATGTACCCCAGAGGCTTCAACGGCTTGATGATGTCCTACACCGCCGGACTTCCGTTCTTCCGTGGAACCGTGGAGAGTGATCTGTTCTTCTCCATCGCGATGTTTGGAACCCCTGTCCTCCTGCATGCGATGTCGAACTGGATGCACCGTTCGAGTGACGACCACATTGCCGCCGCCTAGCAAAGCGAAAACTTAGAAGATCTTCGTTGATTTTGCAGCACCCTCCCGTGCTGCGAGCTTCTTTATTTTTCCGCGGCGAAGCAACCACCACAACAACAGTCCGACCAAGACCGCTCCCAAAACCCAGTAGAAGTGTCGTCGGAAAAGACTACCCGCTAGTTCCACGATCTGTGGCCCATACACGAGGGCCAGCAAAGACCAAAATGTGAAACGCACCAGGCGGCCGGCGAAAATCGCCATCAGGAAGTGGGTCCAGCGCATCTCGAAGACTGCGGCGCCCAGCACGAAGAGTTTAAAAGGTGTCGGCGGCGGCAGCATGCCGGGCAGCATCAGCGCCAGGAATTCATGTTTCTCGAAAGACCGGTGGATTTTCAGGAATCGCGCTTCCGATATCCGTTTACGCAGAACTTCCTCGCCGCCAAAATAGCCGATCAGGTAGAGCGGGATGCTGCCGATCGCCGAGCCCAGGGCGGCCATGACAACATAAAAAACAAAGCGGCGGCGGTCCTGGTAGACATAGCTCACCACAACGGCGTCTATCGGCATGCCGAACAGGGCGGAGTCCACGCCAGCGATGGCAAATACGCCCCACATCCCGAGCGGCTTAAGCAGCGCCCAGATCCAGGCCGTGTAGCGCGCCAGAATATGTCCAATAGTTTTCAACGGGAATTAAGTTTAAGTGAATGTTCCTAAGAATGTTCGTCCAAGAATGTTCATCCGAGCATGTTCATCCAAGAATGTTCGCCTAAGTATGTTCTGTGTGCCCCTGCAGAAGATTCAGCGCGTGAGGAATCAACTCGACCACCGCTTCCAGCGATTGCACCGCTCCCGTCGGACTGCCGGGCACATTCAGAATGATCGATGTGCCCCGCACTCCACACACGCCCCGGCTCAGGGCGGCAAACGGAGTCTTGCGCGACCCTTCGCTGCGCATGCGCTCGGCGACCCCGTCGAGCAACCGGTCACAAACCGCCTGCGTCGCTTCCGGGGTCACGTCGCGCGGCGCAATTCCCGTTCCTCCGGTTGTAACGACGAATCGCACGTCCCGAGCGAGACGAGTCAGCAGGCTCTGAATCTGAATGGAATCATCGGGTACGACTTCGCGAGCGGCGACTTGAAAGCAAAGTTTCTCCAGGACTAGGGCCACTGCGGGACCCGACAAGTCGACGCGATCCCCGCGAGCGCATGAATCGCTGACTGTCACCACTGCGGCGGTCAAGGCAAGCGGCGTCCGCGCCTCGGTCTGCGCTTCATCCCGCACCTCAGCTGTCGAGGAGGACATCTTCCTCTTCTTCCCTTCCGCCGCTCGTAGCCGGGGCGTCGCTGGGGGCGCTGCCTGGCGAGCTACTCGCGCCGCCGCTTTCGGGTGATTCTCCGCCGCCTTCGCGTTGCGATTCATCGAGCAGCCGCAGACCTTCCATCAGCAATCCTTGTGTATTCAGCTGTGTGGTTTCTTTATCCGTCTTGCCTTCAAAATCCAATTGGAAGTTGCCGCCCGTCCAGCGCAATACCTTGAACACGGCTGCGTCGCCTACCAATTCTCCGTAGGTCGCGTGCTTCACCTGGCCTTCGGCAAAAAACACTTCACACTTCTCGCCTTCGTTCGTAAGTGTGAGCTGGCAGCTCTTGCGGCCCATTTCGAGCGACTGCATCAGATCAATCACGTTCATCTGCGAAAGATTTCCCCGTACTACGCCGTCCGAAGGAGCCGTCTTGGCCATCTTCTCTAGGGCAATACGATCGATGAGGCGCTTTATGCGGCGCGTAGCATCTTTCAGGAAGAACGGCTTTTCAAGATAATCGTCGGCCGAGTCCTGCTGCGAAAGCCGTTCGGCGATATCACCCTTGCTGGCCATGAGCACGGAGGAGAAATTTGCGGTCCCAGGACGGCTCTTCAATTTTTCGATCAACTGGCGGCCGTCCATCCCCGGCATGCGGTAGTCGCAGACCACTAAATCCGGAGGATCGTCCACGGCTTTCAACAGGGCATCCGCGGTATCGCTGGCTGGCGTGACCCTCGCCAGCGACGACAGCGCCTGCTGCAGCATCCCCAACACCATCGGGTTGTCATCCACCAGCAACAGCTTTACGTTGTTAGCCATGAAGTCCGGTGCAGCTATTTCTGATACAACGATTTCTCGGACCGACGGTAGTCACCACTCTTCCCGCCGCTTTTACGTTCGAGGACAATGTTGCGTATCTCGATGCCCTTATCCATCCCTTTGGTCATGTCATAAATGGTGAGGGCCGCTACGCTGGCCGCTACCATCGCTTCCATCTCCACTCCGGTCTCCGCTGTAGTCGTTACTCTGGAGGTAATAGCGACGCCATTTTCGCACAGCCGCACTTCCACATCAACGCGCGACAGGGGCAGCGGATGGCACATCGGAATCAGCTCTGCGGTTCGTTTGGCCGCCATGATTCCGGCGATTCGTGCCACCTCGAACGGGTTTCCTTTGGGATTTTTCGGAAGCGCCGCCAACACTGTGGCGTTCATCGCCACAAACGCGCTGGCCTCGGCTTCGCGCCTGGTCGTGGTCTTTCCGGAAACGTCGACCATCCGCGCGTGCCCAGCCGGATCGTAGTGAGAAAGCTTCTTGGCCATGCGGAAGCTCTATCTTACATTGGTGGCCAGTCTGAATGGGGAGCATGGATGGCGAGTCCTGGGCGACGGCGGAAAGCTCACCGCATCATCACTGCTACCCACTCGCCAGCGGCGATCCTGTCCCGATCCGGCGGAATCACCGCATAACAATTCGCCCTAGCCACCGCCGCAATGTCCCCCGACCCTTGCCAAGCCACTAGTTCTACCTCAGAGTGTTCAAACTCACCCGACAGGACCGCGGGCAAAAAACGCTTCAACCCTGTCTTGACGCGAATTTCGGACTTCAGTCGCGCGTGCACAAACATCAGCTTTCGCGGTGACATTCCCGCAAGCGCCTCAAGCATGGGCCTAGCAAACAGCTCGAAGGTCACCATGGTTGAAACAGGATTTCCCGGGAGGCCGAAGAAATATCGACCTTGCGACGGAACCGAAAACCCTTCGCGGGCGGGGGCGCCCGCTCCAACTGGGACTCGTCCAAACACCACCGGACGCCCGGGCTGAATCTTCGCTCCCGTGAAAAAGAACTCCGCCTTCATTTCTGCGAGGACCTCTTCGACCAAGTCATACCGCCCCATGGAAACGCCGCCCGTCAAGAGCAGCAGGTCCGATTGCAATCCTTCCTCGACAACCTCTCGTAACCTCTGCCGCTCGTCGGGAGCAATCGGCAGAAGCACCGGATCACCACCTGCTTTCCCGATCTGTGCCGCGAGCGAATAGCTGTTGGAATTGCGAATCTGCGTCGGACCGGGCACAGTCTCGAGATCCACAATCTCGTCGCCGGTGGTAATTACGGCGACCTGCGGACGCTTGTACACTTCCACTCTTAGTTTGCCGACCGACGCAGCTAGCGCAATCGCTGCCTCATTCAGCAGGGTGCCTTTGTCCAGCAACAGGCCTCCCTGCCGGGCCTCCGCGCCGCGAGTGACAACATTCTCGCCGGCCGCGACGCCCTTTGTGATCTCCACTCGCGCCCCGTGCGGCGAGGTGTATTCCACCATCACCACCGCGTCCGCACCGATTGGCATCGGCGCTCCGGTCATGATGGAAACCGCCTGGCCCAGCTCCATGCTAGCCGGAATCTCTTCTGGCTTTTCCCCCGCTCGGATTTCCCCAATCACTACCAGCGTCGCAGGAAGCTTGGCAAGATCGGCGGTTCGTACTGCGTAACCGTCACGGGTCGAGCGCTGGAACGGTGGGATGTCGCGATCCGCCAGTACGGGCTCAGCCAACACACGGCCCGCAGACAGCAGCAATTCCACGCGCTCAATGGCCGGCTCGCCCAGTGCGGCAGCGTGCGCCTCCACGATATGCCGCGCATCTTCAAAACTGGGGATCGCCGCGGGTTCCGGGCTTGCAACCATGACCGTGATGATACCGGAAGAGCGAGATGGGACTAAGGGAGCCGTCAGATGTACTTGGTGGGAAGATCGGTCTTTAGGGACTGCCGCGGCCAAGCTCTCGGCAGCTGTTATCGTGCCAGCTCTTGGCCCAGGACCGCGGGATTGCTGGCAAGCGACAGCCCAGTCTCCAGATCCACTACCCGATCCCGCACGAGCTGCGCGATCTCGCCGTCGAAGTGTTGCATCCCTTCATCCGAGGCGGCTTTCATGGCGTCGAGCAGCGTCTTATCTTCGCTCTCACCTTTTTCGATGCACTCGCGAGTGCGGGCATTGGCCTTCAGGATTTCGAAAATCGGCACGCGGCCATTGCGGTCAGCTTTAGAGATGAGCCGCTGGCAGATGATATAGCGGAAAGACTTCGCGAACCGTTCGCGCACCGACCGCTGTTCGGCTGCGGAGAACGAACTGACGATGCGCTCCACCGTCTTCGATGCATCCATCGTATTCAGGCTGGAGAATACCAGGTGGCCCGTCTCGGCCGCCTCCAACACGATCTCTATGGTTTCCCGATCGCGCATCTCGCCCACCAGAATTACCTTTGGCGCCTGCCGCATGGCCGAACGCAAAGCGTGCGCAAAACTCGGCGTATCGCTATGCAGTTCGCGCTGGTGAATCGTCGAGCATTTGTGATTGTGCAGAAACTCGATCGGATCTTCGATCGTGATGATGTGATAGTACTTCTCGCGGTTAATGCAATCCAGCAACACCGCCAGGGTTGACGACTTGCCCGATCCTGCAGGTCCGGTCACCAGCACAATTCCGTCACGCAGCTTCACTACCTCTGCCAGTTGTTGCGGCAATTTCAAGGAAGCAAAGTCTGGAATGGCGGTGGGGATCACCCTCATCACCACAGCACAACTGCCGCGCTGGATGAAGACGTTCACTCGAAAACGCGCCAGCCCCGGGAGTCCGTAAGAAACGTCGCAAGCCCCATGTTCGCGCAATGTTGTGATGGCCTGTTTATTGTCGCCAAGCAGATCGACGGCGATGTGGCGGGTATCGTCAGGCGAAAGCACTGTCATTCCCGGAACTTGTATCGGAATCAGTTGACCATACACCTGCACTTGCGGCGGACGTCCCGGAGAAAAAATCAGGTCGCTTACTTTTTCGGAGGCGCGCAGCATCGCTCCCAGCAAAGCCGGCGTAGCCGCGCTGCCGGTTCCCGAAAAGCCTTCCAGCACAATAGAAATTGGGGCAATGCCCGGTGATGCCATTCATTCCTCACATTTCGGAACCGCACGCACGCCCACAGAAGGAGAGAGAAATTCAGTTACTTAACTGTACCGCGTGGCTTCGCTTAAACGAAGGACAGTAGGTACATAGCCCAAAGTAACCTTACTGAGAGGTTGAGACCCTCGGCACACGATGATTGATGGAATCCAGGTTCTTCTTCAGTGCGAATAAAAAGGGCGGCTGTTAGCCGCCCTCAATTTGCCCATCAGTTCTGTAACCCAACGCAAAATTACTTTTTCGGCGCAGCCTTTTTCTTGCCAAAGCTGGTCTCGACCGAGGCCCCGATACTGGCTAACATTTGTTTGGCCGCGTCCGCGTTGGCTCCCGTCGGCTGCAATTCAAGGTATTTCTGGAACGCCTCGGCCGTCCCCGGAGGCGCCACCATTTTGTCACCCTGTAGCGTGGCCTTGCCAATCATGTTCACGCCCTTCCAGTAGTAAGCGTCCGCGCGATTTGGATCCGCAGCAATTACCTTATCGAACGCAACGATGGCGTCGTCCACCTTCCCGGCGTTGGTGCAAACGGCTCCGGTGTTGAAGTAATACTGGGCCGCGGCCGTGGGATCCGTTTGGGCCGCAAGAGCGTAAGTCTTCACCGCATCATCGATTTTGCCCGCCTTGGCATAGGCTTCCGCCAGGTTGTTGTAATAGGCCGCGAGGTTCTTGGCCGCATTCGGGTCCTTGTCGTTCGTCACCGCCTGCCGCAACTGGACCGCTTTCTGATAGGCCTCTACGGCAGCATCCAAACGCTTCTGCTTTTCCGCCGGGTCCGTCTGCTTGGGCGCGGACAAGCGATAAGCATCTCCCAACTTGAACCAGATCAGGTCACGCGACGCGTCCATCTGGATGGCTTCTTTCAAGGAGGCAATCGCCGTTTCGAAGTCCCCACCCTGCATGGCGGTGTTTGACGCAGAGAGCTTCTCGTTCAGCGCCTTGACCGTGGTCACTTCCTTTTGTTGTTTCTCCTTAGCCTCCTGCATCTGCTTGATTTGTTCGGGAGTAAGACCCTGGCCCTGAGCGGCCCTTTCCTGCTCCTTCTTCAGATCGAAGTCCAACGTGTTTTCATCCAACTGCACTTGAAACCCGCTCTGGTGAAATAGCTCCTTGTTCGCTTTGGCATCATCGGCAGTCTTGTACAAGGTGACGACATACTTGCCCGGCGCGATCCCCAGAGAAAAGTACTCGCCTTTCTTGTTTGTCTTGAGAGTATATTTCTGGCCGTTGTCCTGGTTGGCAAACACTAACACCCCGTCAACAATGGGATTGCCCTGCGGGTCCTTGCACACGCCTTTAACCGTTCCTGAAGCCTGGGCGAAAACCGGAGGCACACACAGTCCCAGCGCCAGCACCACAAACAAAAGAACTGCGAAATGCTTTTTCATTCTTGCCTCCCGGCGAACCTGCTTTTTACCGATAACTCTTAACTATTTGATGCGCGTCCGACCAGATGCGGCGGAGACGCTGAACAGCAATTAAATCAACCATCTACGCTCCGGCGTACGGAATCGGATCTTTTGTGCCCGCTGCTTCGAAGGCCCGCAAGCGCAGCACGCAACTATCGCACGTACCGCAGGCCTGATCCTCCCGGCTGTAGCACGACCAAGTTAAATCGAAGGGCGCGCCCAGTTCAAGACCCAGCCGCACAATCTCTGCTTTTCGCATTGCGATCAGCGGAGTCAGGACTTCGATCCGCCCTTCCTTCGTTCCCGTTTTCACGACTTCATTAAACGCCTGATAATACGCCGGACGGCAATCCGGATACCCGGAACTGTCCTGCTCGACCGCCCCGATGTACACTTTTTCGGCTCCCAACACCTCAGCCCAACTGACCGCGACCGCCAAAAAATGCGCATTTCGAAAGGGGACATAGGTCACTGGAATATCGTGGCCGATGGCCTCAGAATCTGGCACGGCGATTCCCTCATCCGTCAGAGCCGAACCGCCAATGGCTCGCAGGGCCTCATTGCGCACCATTAGCTTGTCGTGAATCTGCAGCCGCCGGCAGATCGCAAGAAACGACTGCCGCTCCCTTTCTTCCGTACGCTGTCCGTAGCTCACATGAACCGCGGCTGCCTCATAGTCGCGGCAAGCCAACGCTGCGCACACGCATGAGTCCATCCCGCCGCTGAGCAGTACTACTGCGCGCTGTTTGCCTGTGCTCGTCAAGTCAGATTACGGGCCCGGATCCCAACATCATCCCCTTCACAACATTTCGGCGGACACGAACTAAACTCCCTTCAGCGCCGGATCCCAAATAAATTTGTGCAACTGCATTCCCAGTCTTGCCGGGACGTTGTCCGCAATCATCCACTCCGCCAGTTCCTGCGGATCGAGCAAACAATGCGAGCTGTCCCGCGCTCCTGTTGCGTCTTTGCGAAACGCCGGCGAGAACAAAACCGCAGTCACTCGCTCTGCCAGGCGATGCCACTCCGTGAAGTCTCTGGCAAACTCGTAATCGGCACGGCCGCTTAACACAAACTTGACTTCGTCGTGCCCGGTCAGCGTTTCCAGATTCTCCATGCGAAAAGTGTCGGGTTCGCCTGAGTTCGGACACTTCACATCCACAATCTTAATTACCCGTTCGGGCACCCGTTCCAATGGCCGCTCTCCACTGGTCTCCAGCAGCACTTGGTACCCGTCCTCCAGCAGACGCTGCATCAGGGGCACCACCTCGCGCTCTTGCAGCATAGGCTCTCCGCCTGTGATCTCGACTAGCCCTCCGGGACTCAAGCGTTTCACTTCGTCCCACACTTCTTCCATCACCATCTTTCGTCCGCCCTGAAACGTATACTCGCTGTCGCACCACGAGCAGCGCAGATTGCATCCCGTCAGGCGGACAAACACGCACGGCAGCCCCGCGTGCGTCGACTCACCCTGCAGCGACTTGTAAATTTCCGTGATCTGCATGAAAGCTGATTTGTTCTGAATGACAGTGGAACCTGCGAGTCGCAGCTACTCGCTGTATTTTGCCGTCGTCGTGTCCGTCTCAAACACAGTGACGTCTTTCACCCGCACCCGACCGGCCGTCACCTTCTGCAAACGCGTGTTCGACTCATCATAAAAATACTTAGCCAGATTTTCGGCCGACGGGTTGATGACCGTGAACGGTTCAATGTCGTTCATCATCTGATGATCCAGGCGCTCGATGACATGCTTCATCACCTCACGCAAATCCTTGAAGTCCAGCAGCAGCCCCGCTTTGTCCAACTCGGTCCCGGCCAGCGTCACCCGGATCTTGTAGTTATGCCCGTGCGGATTCTCGCACTTGCCCTTGTAATTGCGCAGGTAATGCCCCGCAGCAAATGTATCTTCTACCGTAACTTCGAACATGCATCCCTCGGCGGCGCCCTTGGCTACAGGCAGACCGCGCCGTGCACCATAACCTTCTATTTTACAGCCACGCCGCGTCGATATGCGGCGATCAAGGAGAAGAAGAGGTGCCGGCCCCTGAGTCGGCAAACTGGGTTACAATCTCACCATTCTCTGGCCCGGTCCCCGCTCATTCCGCCCCTTGCGGATCTTAGAACGACGAAAGGGCAGATGGTCATGAACGTCCTGTTGCTTTCCATGCCCGATTCTTTCGAGCATATGCCCCCGGTGGCGATCCGCATGCCGAACGGCGCTCTCACTTCACTTGCCGGCAACGTCGATCCAAACCACAACGTAGCCGTGGCTGACCTGATCCTCGTTCAACGGAACGTTCGCGAGACCGTTACTCGTCTTGTGCGCGAATTCAACCCGGCAGTCGTGGGGCTTTCGATCATGACGTTTCAGCGCCGCACCGCCTCCCGCATTATCGACCTCATCCGCGCTCTTAAGCCGGACGTCAAGATCGCAGTTGGCGGGTACGATCCGAGCCTCGCCTTCGAAGACTACGAAAACATGAACGTCGATTTCATCGTGCGCGGCGAAGGAGAAGTCACGCTCCGCGAACTGTTGCGAGCCCTCGAACGGGGCAGCGGCTTCGACAAAATTTGCGGCCTGTCTTATCGAGACAACGGGAACTCGCGCCACGGCGGCAACGGCGCGGACCGCAATCAGAACGCTTGGGTGCACAATCCCGCTCGTCCCGTCCACCGACTGGAGGATAAGGCGGAGGATGGTGAGATCCGCCTGCCGAACCGCGATGCGCGCGTTCTCAGCGGCTACACCTTGCTCGGCCGCCAGGTCGACGTCATCGAGACTTCGCGCGGCTGCACCTACGATTGCAGTTTCTGCTCCATTATCGAGATGCGCGGGCGCAATTTTCACACCTATACCTTCGACCGCGTGCTGGCCGACATTCGCGACGCCCGCGACCACGGTGCCCGCACGCTCTTCCTGGTCGACGACAACATCATGCTGAATGTCCATCGCTTTGAGGCCCTTTGCGAAGCCATCATCGCCGCCGGTCTCAACCAGTTGGACTATTTCGTGCAGGCCATGACCTCTTCCATTGCCAACCACGGCGAGACCCTCGCCCCGCTGATGCGCCGGGCCGGGTTCCGTTACGTCTTTCTCGGAATTGAAAATATTTTGGACGGTGACCTGGAGTTCCTGCGGGCTTCCGCCAAGAACACCGCGCGTGAAGATGGCCACAACGTGGGCAATGCTACGTTGAAGGCCGTCAACTATCTCCACCGCAACCAGATGTATGTGGTAGGTGGGCTCATCGTCGGGAACCCCGCGGATACTCGCGAATCGATCGAAGCCAATCTGGAATTCGCCCGGCGTTACGTAGACTGGCCTTACATTCAGCACCCCACGCCCTATCCGCGCACGCCGATGACGAAAGAATTTCGCGATCAGGGATTAATTCAGAATGAACGGCTCGAAGAATACGATGGCACCACAGCCGTGGTCCGAACGGAGCACCTTTCAGCAGACGAGGTCGAATTCATGCGCTGGAAGGCAGAGCGCTGGATGAAGACTCACCACATCCCCGCGGTCTTTCGCCATGACCCCTGGTTTGTCTTGACCCACTCGGGGAGAATGCTGGCCCACACTTTTCGCGGCAGTTCCATCCGTTCCGCCTTCGGCTTAGAAGATGAGCGCAAAGCGTTTGAACGCTACAAGGAAATTCGCCGCGCGGAGCGGGAATACGTGTGATCTGGGCATAAGGAGTTCTGTGTCACCCACCATTGACACCTGTGATTGTTTGATTGAGCGTTGCGGCCACGCAGCCGAATGCCAGTACGTTCTCACCTTCGACAAAAATGCCGCGGCGATGGGAATGCGACTGCTGGCAAGTTAAGCGGCCCACCACTTAAGGGGGGGCACCCTAGCCTCACACCTTAAAGAACTGCTCCACGACCTGTATCTCTGTCGTTTTCTTGTAATTCGGCAGACTCTCGATGAACACCCGACCGTACTGCTTCTTCAATATGCGGTTATCGAGTAGCACCAGCAGCCCGCGGTCATGCAAAGATCGAATCAGCCGACCAAAGCCCTGCTTCAAGGTAATGACCGCAGCCGGCACCTGATACTGAAAAAATGCGTTACCTCCGTCGGCGTCAATCGCCTTCAGCCGTGCCGCCACCACCGGATCACTCGGGACCGCAAACGGCAGTCGGTCAATGATCACACAACTGAGTTGCTCTCCCTGCACGTCCACGCCCTGCCAGAACGAAGACGTGGCAAACAACACGGCATTGGGCGTCAGCCGGAACTCATCGAGCTGCGCGCTCTTCGGCGCGTCACCCTGTTTCAGCAAAGGAAACTGCAGTTCGCCGAGTAGCCGCTGGTAGACCTCATTCATCTGCGCGTAGCTGGTGAAGAGAACGAACGCCCGCCCGCGCGTGATCTCGAGAAGTTTGCGAATCCGTTCCGCCGCTTTGGCCGTGAACTGAGGCGTCCGGGGATCAGGCAGATCGGGTGGCACATAAAACAGCGCCTGGCTTTCGTAGTCGAAATGCGAAGGCAACACGGACTCGCGCGCATGCTCCATTCCCAACCGCTGCCGGATGTATTCAAACCCTCCGCCGACGGCGAGAGTAGCGGAAGTCAGCACCGCGCATTCGAGCTTTGACCACAAACATTCGCGCAGGATAGGCCCGACATCGATCGGAGTGGCTTGAAGAAAAACATTCTGCCTTCCAAATGAGTTTTCGTCTCTTTTCTCTGTGCCGGAGCCTGACCTCTTTGCCGAAGCCCCGAGCAAAGCCGAGGGGGAAGCCGACGGGTGCCTCTGTGGTGAATTCGCTCTACCCCGACCACGCCGCCGCTCGATCCAAAACACCGTATTGCGATCGTCCGACTCCAGAGCAAATCCGAGCTGCACCTGAATCTCCTGCGCCCGTCGGACAAAGTTGAATATTTCCTCGGGCTTTTGGGACAGACCTTCCAACTCCCCAGCCATCCGAGTCAGAGCCTGGTTCAGCGCGATGAACTCATCTCCGTTTTCCTCGAGAAATTCGCGGCGCGTCTCGAAAGCAAACCGACCTTCTCCCGCAGGCAATAAAGAAAAGAAGAATTGCGACCGCTCCCGCAAACTTCCAAGCGCGCCGGAAAGCCCCGCCGACAGCATCCGATGATGCTGCAGCGACGCCTCGACGTCCCGCGCCAGATCTTCCACGCGCAAATTGCTCACTGAAATGCCGAAGTAGTTTGCCGCCACGTCTTCGATCTCGTGCGCCTCATCGAAAATCACGACCGCCGCTTCCGGCAGAATCCCGGCGTCCGGCGCGCCGTCGGCCTGCAGCTTGATGGCAAGGTCCGCAAAAAACAGATGATGGTTCACTATGATGATGTCGCTCTCCATCCCTCGGCGACGCATCTCGGTGACAAAGCATCGCTCCCACTCGCTGCACTTCTGTCCGATGCAAGCGTCTGCGCGTGCGTCCAGCTTGTGCCAAAGCAGGCTGGCCTCGGGCAACTCCGCCAATTCGGCCCGGTCCCCGGTCGCGGTAGTCTTCTCCCACGCCGCGATGGAGCGATACTGCTCAATCTCTTCCAACCCATTGAGCACCGGCTGATCCCTGAGGTCGTAGAGTTTTTTGCGGCATAAATAATTGTTCCGCCCCTTCATGTAGCAAACCGAAAGTCGCCCGGGCGCTTGCGCAGGCTGGACAGCCGAAGAGGCTGTCTCTATGTGGTTGCCAAACAGTGCCTGCTCCAGGAACGGAATGTCCTTATAAAAAAGCTGTTCCTGCAGATTCTTTGTGCCGGTCGAGATGATTACACGCTTGCCCGACCGAATCACTGGCATCAGGTAGGCCAACGTTTTCCCGGTACCCGTGCCGGCCTCCACAATCAGGTGGCGCTTTTCTTCCAGCGCCTGCTCGACCGCCTGCGCCATCTGTAGTTGGCCACGCCGGAATTCATACGCCGGATGCGTCCGCGAGAGCACTCCCCCCGGCCCGAAGAATTGGTAGAGAGAAGCGTCTTTTCCGCTGGGAACAGGCCGGTTTGAAGTCGTGGAAGCCAAGAGTCTCTATAATACGAGTTCCGGCCACATGCAGCGCCGATACGAATGTGGGGACAGCCGCCCCCGGCTGTCCAGCCGACTCGAAGAGTCGGCAGCCCTACCACAAATGCGGAAAACAGTGGGCCTTGCGGCCCAAGGACAGCCGGGGGCGGCTGTCCCCACATTAAGAACAGACTTTAAGACCGACTTTTGACTCAACCCACTTACAATTCGACGAGCACGCTCGCCACCACCGCGGTCGGTATTCCCACCCTCGCCATCGTGGGACGCCCCAACGTAGGCAAGTCCACGCTCTTCAACCGCATTGTCGGATCCCGCCGGGCCATTGTCGGCGACGAGCCCGGCATCACTCGCGACCGCCTCTACGGTGACGCAGAGTGGCGCGGCCGACGCCTTCGCCTGGTCGACACCGGTGGCATTATTCCAGAGGATAAAGATTTCATCCCGGCGGAAATATTCCGCCAGGCCCGCGTCGCCTTCGACCAAGCCGCCGCCATCGTCATGGTCGTCGACGGACGCGCCGAACTCGCCGCGCCCGACTTCGAACTCGTCCGCCTCCTGCGCAAGACTGGCCGCCCTCTCTTTCTCGCTGTAAACAAGGTCGACACCATCAAGCAGCAATCCTTGCCTGACGAATTTCATCGCCTGGGAATCACAAACATTTTCCCGGTCTCTGCCGAGCACGGCCGCGGCGTGGACGATCTTCTGGACGCAATTCTTAACATCCTGCCTGAGGAATTAACGAGTCCAGACACGGAAAAATCGGCGAACGACGAAGGACAAACGGTGAACGATGAATCGTCGCCAGCAATCGACGAAGCTCCGCATGAGGTCAAAATCGCAATCATCGGCCATCCCAACGTAGGCAAGTCCACGCTGCTGAATTGCCTGACTGCCTCCGACCGGGCAATAGTCTCGCCTATCCCTGGAACTACGCGCGACGCCGTCGACGAAATTGTCGAGCGCCACGGACGTACCTTCCGCTTCATCGACACCGCCGGCATCCGCCGCAAAGGCAAGACTCATCTGATGGCGGAAAAACTCTCCGTCGTAATGGCCCGCAAACATCTCGAAGGCGCCGACATTGCCCTGCTTGTCATCGACGCCACCGAAGGCGTCAACCAGCTCGATGCCGCCATTGCCGGCTACGCCCACGAGAGCGGACGCTCCGTCATCATCGTCGTCAACAAATGGGACCTGGTCTCCAGCGGCCCGCAAAAAGAAGTGCGCCCGACCAAAGCCGCGCGCATGCGCGAAAGCAGACGTCCGGGCGACCGCGACGCCTACGAGCAGCGCTTGCGGTACGATCTTAAGTTTCTCAACTACGCTCCGGTAGTCTTCGTCTCGGCCAACACGGGAAAGGGCACGGAGAAAATCTTCCCTCTGATTGAGAAGGTCGCCGCCGAGCGCCGCAAGCGCGTCACCACTTCTCAGATGAACCGCTTCATCGAGCGCGTCGACTTCGAGCGCGCCTCCGTCCCGGTACGCTCGCGCGTGAAGATTCTCTATATGACGCAAGCCTCAGTCGCCCCGCCCACGTTCGTCCTCTTCACCAATCGCGCCGTCAAGTTGCACTTCTCCTACCAGCGTTTTCTGGAAAACCAGATCCGTGAAGCCTTCGGCTTCGTCGGCACGCCGATCTGGATCAAGAACAGAGCGAGGAATTCGTAGATCGGGAAGACTCGTGTAGGGACAGCCGCCCTTCGACAAGCTCAGGGCAGGCTCTCGGCTGTCCAGCGGGGCGCAGCCCGGCTCCGCGCGCGCATCAAACTCATCGCCAGATAGAATGACAACTGGAAATCGCGGCGCACATGCTTATGCCGATGGCAAACAAAACCGAAAAGCATGGATCTGTAATCGTAACCGGAGGCGGCCGAGGAATCGGCGCGGTTGTCTCCCGGTTGCTTGGCGCCCACGGCTATCCCGTCGCAGTAAATTTCATCAATGACGAAGCCGCGGCGAAGGCAGTGGTTCGCGACATCGTCTCCGCTGGTGGACATGCCATCGCTGTCCAAGGCGATGTCGGCCGCGAAGAAAATATCCTTCGGCTCTTTAAGACTGCCGAGCGTGAACTCGGGTCGATCGAAGGCTTAGTGAACAATGCCGGCGTTACGGGCGGTTTCGCTCGCGTTCAGGATGTCACTGCAGGCGCTCTCGCAGAAGTGCTTACCATCAACGTCGCAGGCGCCATGCTCTGTGCCCGCGAGGCCGTTCGGCGCATGTCGACAACCAGCGGAGGAACTGGTGGCTCCATCGTAAATATTTCTTCGGTTGCCGCTCGTACCGGAGCTGCCGGAGAATGGGTCCACTACGCGGCATCGAAAGGCGCCATCAACAGTTTCACAGTTGGATTGGCCCGCGAGGTCGCAACCGAAGGCATTCGCGTGAACGCAGTAGCTCCTGGACTGATTGAAACCGGACTTCATGCCGCCAATGGCGCACCCGATCGCCTGCAGCGTTTGGAGTCGTCCATCCCAATGCGACGTCCTGGCACCGCAAACGAAGTGGCCGAAGGCGTTCTCTGGCTGCTCTCTCCGGCAGCCTCCTACGTCACCGGCTCAATCCTCGAAATTGGCGGCGGACGGTAGGCGTATCAGTTCTCGCGGTCCAGAAATTCGGCGGCGAAGGTTGCACGTATTCGTCCTTCCCGTGCATGATGATCAGGGAAGCCCACACATGGCGGCCGAAGCGTACTCGCGGGGAACTCTTGAAAAACATGCCCCGTCTCTTGCTTTTCACCCTAATTTCCCTTTTCGGTTCGGGCGCGTTTCTTGCTCCGCTTGACATTCGCCCAGGACAATTACGAGGTCCAGGTCTATGGCTACGACACCGTGTGATCTAGCTGTCGGTTTGTTCGCGATCTACGGAGTTTGTGGCTCAGCCGCCTGCAGATCTTTTTTGCGATCTTTGTCGCGCAACGCTTCCACCTCTTCCGCGATGGCGTACTTCAGCGTTTCGATTCCCTTACCGCTGACAGCGGAAATCTCATAAAGCTTCAGCTTCTTTTTCTTGCAGTAGCGTTTCAGCGTAGCGACCTTGTCTTTATTAGCGACATCAATCTTTGACGCCACCATGATCATGGGTTTGTGTTCGAGATTTGCGCCGAAGCTGCGGAGTTCCTCCACAATCACCTCGACATCTTTCGTCACGTCCGGGCGCCCGCCCGCATCCGATACGTCCACGAGATGGACAAGCAGCCGCGTGCGCTCGATATGCCGCAGGAATTGCGTACCCAGTCCGGCGCCGGTGTGCGCGCCCTCAATCAGCCCCGGAATATCGGCAACTACGAAGCTCACTTCACTCCTGGCATCGCCCACCGCCACGACGCCCAGGTTCGGCTGCAACGTGGTGAAAGGATAATCCGCGATCTTCGGCCGCGCCGCCGAAATCCGCGAGATCAGCGTCGACTTACCCACGTTGGGATATCCAATCAATCCCACGTCAGCCAGCAACTTCAGTTCCAGGCGGTAGGTGTGCTCTTCTCCCGGCCGACCGGGTTCGTGCTCACGAGGCGCCTGATGCACCGATGTGGCAAAGCGAGCGTTACCGCGTCCGCCGCGTCCGCCGCGAGCGATTACGATCTTCTGGTCAGGCTCCGAAAAGTCGAAGACTTTTTCCCCGGTGTCTTCGTCGTACACAATCGTGCCCACTGGGACCTTCAAGAGGATGTCCACGCCCTCACGCCCGGTCTTGTTGGAGCCTTCACCGTGACGTCCGCGCTGAGCGCTGTATTCGGGATTGAAGCGGAAGTGCACCAGCGTATTGTGACGCTCGCTGGACTCCATGATGATGTCGCCACCCTTGCCACCGTCGCCGCCCGAGGGACCGCCCCGGGGCACAAACTTTTCCCGGCGAAAGGCCATGCAGCCATTGCCGCCGTCACCAGCCTTGACTCGGATTTTTGCTTCGTCGATGAACATGGTTACGCCGCCAATCCCTGGCAGTTGGTGTGGTCGCCTAATTGTTCAAGCACTATCACGAAAGAAGGCGTCCAAAAAAACAAAAGCCTCTGCCTGAAGGCGAAGGCTTTGTAGTGTGAACCTAACGAGGGCGATATCCCGAAGGGACTGCCGCCACGAATGCGAACTTACTTCGCTTCCAGTGGTTCAACCATCACGAATTTGCCCATCTGTCCCTTGTTCAGGAACTTGATCCGGCCGGAAATCTTGGCGAAGAGCGTGTCGTCTTTGCCGCGACCCACGTTCAGTCCCGGCTTGACCGGGGTGCCGCGCTGCCGCACGATGATAGTTCCGCCAGGCACCACTTGCCCGCCGAATGCTTTAAACCCAAGCCGTTGCGCGTTCGAATCGCGGCCGTTTCGTGAAGTGCCTTGCCCTTTTTTATGTGCCATAAGAAATCAGTTCCCAGTTCTCGGTTGTCACTTCTCAGTTCATGTGGGGACAGCCGCCTCGGCTGTCCGCCGGGTCGCAGACCCGGCAGTTCGACTTCTCTACTTCTTCTTTTTCCCGGACGACTTCTTCGCCGCCGGTTTCTTGGGAGCAGATTTCTTTTTCGCGTGCCCCTTCGCCGCTTTGCCTTCAGCCTTCGGCGACTCGTGCTCCTCGTCGGATTTTAGCTCTTTCGGCTTCGCTTCCTTCTTTGCCAACTCCGGAGCCTTGAAGCTCTGTCCGTCAAAAGCGATCTCCGTGATGCGCACGGCGGTATACGATTGCCGGTGCCCGCGCAGCTTCTTGTACTGCTTCTTGCGCTTGTAATGGAAGACCAGTATCTTCTCGCCGCGGCCATCTTCCACCACTTGCCCAACCACGCGAGCGTCCGCTTGGGGCTTGCCCAGCTGACCTGGCTCACCCGAGACTGCCAACACGTCGGAAAATTCCACCTGGCCATCAGTGGCCCGCTCAAGCTTTTCGAATCGAACCACATCGCCGGGCGCCACCCGGTACTGCTTTCCACCGGCGCGGATAACCGCGTACATACGTCTGCCTCCATCAAAATATCTTGGAACTCAGCTTGTAATTGGACCCCAGGGCGCAAACGGCGCAGTCAAGTGGCGTGCTGATTTTCCTGTGCTTGCTGTATTTCCGCCACGGCGCTTCAGCAGCCAAGGCGGACGTCACCAGAACGGGTCGGCGAGTACAGGCAAACTCAACTATTTTAGCGTGCGCTGTGGAAATCGGTCAATTGCGATGCCTGTCCGCCCGGTTCTAAATTGGTCAACGACCAAGGACACGAAGTAACACAAAGGTACGGATCCGGTTTCCTTCGTGCGCCTTTGTGTCCCTGGTGGTTAAAATTCAGGACACTCTAAGCGAATACCTCGCCTTGCAGCGCAGTCAGCGTCCGAGTCGTCAGCGTGTTCGTCACCGGCCGACGGGCCGGAACTGCGTTGGACGAATCGACTTGCTTGCGCTCGATGCGTAACTGCAGCGCGCGCTCAATCTGCCGAAGTCCCATTACCTCGATACCTGCGACCAGCGTGGATGCGCGTCCTTCAGCCCCAGCTCGACCGGTCCGGCCAACGCGATGAATGAAGTCCTCCGCGATGCTGGGAAGGTCATAGTTGATGACATGAGCCACGTCGTCCATGTGCAGTCCGCGCGAGGCTACGTCGGTGGCCACCAGAATCTTGAAGCGAGCTTCCTGGAATCCGCTGAGGGCTCCGTTGCGCTGAGATTGTGACCGCCCTCCGTGAATCATCGCGGCAGAAAAACCGTCCCGCACCAATTCCTTGGTCAGCCGTTCAGCGCCACGTTTGGTGCGCGTGAAGATTAATGTCTGGCCCTTCTCCGAGTAGAGCAGTTGCCGCAGCACATCCAGCTTCTCGCCGGGGCGCATTTCGTAGGCGTGCAACTCCACGCTCGCGACCGGCTTCAGGACGGAGCCCGCCGATATACGGACGGGGTTACGGGTGCAGTTATGCACCAACCCGGCGACGGATTGCTCCATGGTCGCCGAGAAGCACAGCGTCTGTCTTGCCGTCGGCAATATGTCAATGATGCGCCGCAAGGCGGGGAGAAATCCCATATCCATCATTCGGTCGGCTTCGTCGAGCACCAGGACTTTCACCTGTTTCAGGTCAATCAGCCGCCGCGTGATGAAATCCTGGAGGCGCCCTGGGGTGGCAATTACAAGAGTCGCACCTGCGCGCAAAGCCGCGATCTGCGCCCGTTCCGAGAGACCGCCGATCAGAGCTGCAGATTTTGGCTGATTTTTGCTGCGGAGCTTCTCGTACTCAGAGTCGACTTGCATCGCGAGTTCACGCGTAGGCAATAACACCAGCGCGTGTACCTGGCGCGCAGGTTGCTGCTGCAGCATTTCGATCAGGGGTATAAGGAACGCAAGCGTCTTGCCGGTTCCGGTCTGAGCCGTGGCGATTACGTCTTTGCCGGCCAAAGCATGTGGGATAGCTTGCTCCTGGATGGAGGTCGGAGTGGTGAATTCAGCAGCTGCCAGTTTCTGCTGCAAAGCAGGAGATAGTGGCAGTTCTACAAATGTTGTCATTCTAAAAAATATCTTTCTGGAGGGGCTGTTCGTCAGATACGCAGACTTGCGTCCTTGCTCTCGTGCCGCTCACTTTGATTTAGCTGGACTGAACGGCGGGCAGGAAAAGCGGAGATGAATCTGACCCAAACAGTGGATCACCGCGTGACGAGCAAACCGTGGAAACAGCGTCCTGGTTAGTATAGCAGAAAGGCAACATTGTGAGCGGGGAGGTACGCACTTAGGTAACTACCTTGGAGACTACCTCGCGCCGCCGATGATTTGAGCGGCGGCCTCGCGACCAGAGCGGATACAATCCGGGATCCCGATGCCGCGATAGCTGTTCCCGGCAAGGGCTAGTCCGGGCAGTTGCTGGCACAAGCGCTCAATGCGCTCCAGGCGGTCGACGTGGCCGACGCCGTACTGGGCCATCGCCGCCTTCCAGCGATAGACGCGTGCGAAGAGCGGCTCGGAGCTCAATTCGAGAATCTGCTGCAGTTCGGTGCGAACGATGCCGACAATCTGGTCATCGGTTAGGGGCCAGGCATCGTCTGCGGAAGCGCCGCCGATGAAGCAGCGCAACAGAGCGCGATCTGGGGACGCGCGATGAGGGAACTTATTGTGAACGAATGTTGCGGCCAATATGTGCTTGCCTTCAGAGCGGGGCACGAGAAATCCGAAGCCGGGAGGTAGCGATTGGCGGACCTGACGATCGAAGCCCAGTCCAATCGTGATCGAGGAGCTGTACTGAACAGCGGCGAGTTCGGTAGCGAGTTGAGTAGCAAAGCCCGCGGCGAGTTCGGTAGAAA
>Ga0209488_10000996_pt1 | contig 24077 bp, 30 predicted proteins | sample Rivendell_Oct201_8_FD_188349 | JGI IMG/M metagenome (GOLD analysis project Ga0209488, IMG submission 188349) | Vadose zone soil microbial communities from the Eel River Critical Zone Observatory, Northern California, USA -... | ecosystem: Environmental > Terrestrial > Soil > Vadose zone >...
CCGTTGAGCGTTACCAGTCCGGCGACGGCCTTCCATACCCTCCTACGTCTCGAGTGGGTGCTGACGCCGATGAGGAGCGCGAGGAGTGCAATGGCGCCAAAGCCGACGCCGAGCTGGGCCGAGTAGCCCGCGCTGGTCCACTCGACGCAAAAGGGGCGGTTCTCCTTCTCGCAGCGGTCGCTCACGCGCTTGGGGAAGTCACGGCATTTGAAGGCCGTGAAGATGTACTCCCATCCGCCCGAGCCGTCTGGTAACTTGAGCACCTGGCGCTCGCAGCGTTGCATGAGGCCATAGTGGACGACGATGCGGCTGTACAGGAACTCGCGGCCTGAGTCTGTGAGCCTTGATGTCCAGAGCCCACATGTGTAAGGTATTGGTTCGGAGAAAGAGAGAGCGAGGTAGTTACCAGTCAGTGCGGGTGATAGCGAGGATATTCTAGAAAGAGAATTATAGATGGGATGGGGAGATGTAAGGACAGACATACGAGAGTCAAGCTGAGTGAGACGAGGAGAAATGTGACAGCGTAAGAGGTCTTCCTCATCGTGGGCGACACCAGCAGTCGCAAGACAGACAGCTGAACGCTGGCATGGTCATGATGACGTCAGCACCCCATAGAGATGGCGATGCTCATCAACGATCAAGGCGATCACCCGCCACTCGCTATCCACTCTGCCGACTGGCAGCTGACACTCATCCCACAAACACAAACACTTAGATTTAAATGGAAAACATCATATCGTATCCAAACAGATATACCCCATGCGTTCATATCGGCCACAATAAATCTGTCCTGTCCCAAAGAATCCTGAAATGAAACTATCTCTCATTAACCCGGCGTCCAGCCACGACCTTCACAACACCACCCTCCTGCCTTGCGCATGAGACCAGGCCACGTCGTGCTCAATATCGAGGAGAAGTACCCTCAAACTCTGGGGACCCCTTGAATCACGCGCGGGTATCTATCGGCGATCATCTGTCCCCCCGTACATGGTCAATAACAACGGCTTGACGGCAACGCGAAAGCACACACCCCAAAAAGATCCGGAGCACGAACTGCCAAAACACCTGGATCCTCACCGAGCCCTACAAAGCTTAATATTGGGGGACAGTCAGCGGGTGAATCCGAAAACGCATACGATCATGCCACAATTGAAAAGACCTACATGGTAGAAACGCCTGCTTCGATGGCAGCTCCCAATGTCAATTCTGTAGCAAACGCATTGTTTCAACGTTGTTGTCATCTATTGCCACCACCAACGCATGTCACTCACGAAACTGGGCGCCGATGATGAAGGAAAATAGCACAACAGGGGCCGTGTATTGTCCTTGATCGTTATACGACGGGTGTGTGTCTGACGGCATCACATGAGGAAGAGTGACACAGAATTCAGGTGATATCTCACATCGCAAATATAGGAATCCAAACAACGAACACAACACGCCTACAGCATAAGCACCCCACATCAAGGCTTTCAGAGTGTCAGCCCCGGATCATCAAGTCGGTAACTGAATTGACTCACTGATGCTGACGAGCGAATCGTTCACGAGTGCGTCGATACCTGGGGATGGGTGATAAATCTAGAAATCGGTACAAACGACTGTCGGCAGGCATCCTCACCCCTGTCCTTGAACAGGTTCCATGTGTCTTTAGCTGCACGGATATATGGCTTCCCATATAGAGCTAACATGGTCAGCTTACGGTCAAAACGTACCAACGGAACCTACCTATCTCGATATACGCATATCTGCAGCATTTCTCATGAGTAAAATATGCTGTGCTGCGATATCCCCTTACCTGTTGAAATATTCGACCAGGCCTTCGATGCAGCCGATGAAGCATTCAGCGCAACATGCGAGACAGGCCCCTACGGCTACCGATCAAACGCAACAGTCAGCTTGAGTGAACTTCTACTTCTCCTTCAACTCACCATTCCCCTCAGCCTCTGCGTTGCTCCGTGCGAGACTCAAAAGAAGCCGGACCATCTCAAGAACGGTTACTATAAGGGACCCGAAAGCAATAGACCCGAGAGACAGCGTAGAAGCCCTCCAAAACGAGCGTAGAGTCGGGTGCTTCGGCATCAAGCCTGCTTCTTGGGGGCCAAAGTAGTACCAACCTGGAGACTGATTCAGTTCCGAAATAATCATATGAGAAGCGCCAAACGTGCTTCCAAAGGGCCCACCAGCCAATGTGGTGAGGGAAACGTTGCCGATTACAAATGACGTCCAAATGTAGGAGAAGGTCTCAAAGAATATCAGACCTACGACAATACTGGACGAGCATGTTGTATTCCCACTGCAAGCTGTTACTTATTATCAGCCAAGTACTTGTCTTGATGGCCAGCGGAACCAACCTGGGTTCCCGGGCGTCCATTTCACGTAACTGCCGATTCAATCAGCATTTCATTTTCAGCATCGACCCTGGGGACATACGTCGCGATAACGGTAAAAGAGTACCACCTGAGAAGATATCCAACTAAGATGCCTATCCACAGGACAAGCATGATCGCAACATACACGCTCAGTGAGGCTTGGAGCACCAACGTTATCATAGCTACGACATAGACAGACTTGTGATGTTTCGCAATGTCCATGACCACTTGCAAGAGTAGAGAAGTCAGTGGAATACGAGACCGGAAGCCTGCGTAGGATAGAAGCGACAAGATGGCGATAACCGTGAAGACGATCGCCCCAGCTGTGGTATGCATGAGCAAGAGTGGGATGCAATCTACACCAGCACTCACACCAATATTTCATGATATAGTAATAGATGCATATCCCCCTGTCAATCCATTATGAGACGCAGTAGGGACACTAGGGCCAGGCCGAAGACACGACGCACACGTTGAGCAGAATAGAAAGGATAAGAGAGATGTGCACGATGCTCTTCGTAAACGCCCGAACGAGGATGAGATACGAAGTAGATAGGAGTAGGCCAGCCGCCGTGACGAGCAGTAGGAGATAGATGGTGTGTCTGAAAGAGTCATCAGTTCGACACCATTTAGGATCGGCCCACCGCATACCGATTCAAGGTTATGGATGACCCAGTATCGTCTCCTCCGAGACCGCCTCCCAGCCCACCTTGCGATATCCAAGTCGAGAGCGCCAACGCCGACACGACGCAGAATCCCGCAAACTGGTACACCAATGTGATGAGCGAGTTAGGGGAGGGCATGTCGATCATGCGCACGCGCGTGTGATATGAAAAGGGACAGTACCTGGAGGATGAAGAGGACGAGGAAAATGGGGTCCCTTAATCTAGCCTTGGGTCTGAATCTGTCTCCGTCGATTGGCGCTGTGGGGTGTAGATACACTTCATCGTATTGCAGGGGTATGCGATGTTTAGCAGAGGGACCAGATACATCGCGGGACTGAGCGCCCCACTGGTCGGGGTGAGTCATGTCAAGGAAAAAGGGTATCGTTTTTACCTCGCCCTCGCCGCATTATAAAGTGAACGATTCGGGGAATGCCTAGGACAACCGTGACGTTTCCTGTGATCAGCAGGGAGTAGATTCCCACGCCTTCAATTCCGTAGCGCGCTTTACAGACATACTGGTACGTAGCTCTCTTACAACAAAAAAAACATATCCTCGAGTCGTACCGAGTGGAACGGCTCCTACCTAGTTCACATCCACGTCATGGAGGACAACCACCAAAAGAAGCCAACCAACGGAACGGTCCACTCTGGATTCCCCGGGCCCATCAGCTCCATTAGGACTGGAGATCGAGAGGGACATCTTTAAGCCTTATCACCATGACTGTGATGTTGTCATTCGTGTATCGATGTGTGGCCTCTTGAACCAACAATTTTGCAGCTTCTTGGGGATCCGGAATGCCCCGTACGAGTTGACAGGCTGCCTCGTCTTCCAGGACATCCCATATCTGCGTAGAATCGATCAGAAATGACATTTGACTCCTGAGAGGATGGTTCCTTACCCCATCACAGGCTAATATTAACAACTCATCATCCTCACTCAACTCCGTCTCGGTGGTGTAAGGTGCGCCGACAACAAACTCCTTCATGGAGGAGTCCCCTAAACTCCGCGTCACGGCTAGCACCCCGTTAACTCGTCCGCTCATCACAAAGCCCCCTGAGTCCATAATCCGCTTTGCTTCTTGCTTGTCTGTGCCCTTGTGATCATACGTAAGTCTCAAAGCCCGTCCTTTACGACACAACACGCCACGGGCGTCTCCGGCATTTGCAACATAAAGCACTCGGCGAAGAGGAGGCCCTGCAGGAGGGTGCTGCGGAGAAGTAGAAGCACTGCTTTGTGATGCTTTTTCAACAGAGCTAGTGCTAGGTAATGGTGAGCGTGGTATAGATGACTGCAACCGACTAGATTGACTGAACCGCTTGAGAGTCTTCTTTAGTCGGCTTTGAGACGACGTCTTGCTTTGGTCCTCAGAAGATTTACCATTCGCGATCGTCGTGTCATCAGGTTCTCCATCGGGGGCGTCCCCTCCGGAGGTAGGGGAAGACGGCGAGCAAGGCGAAGCTTTGATGAAGGATTGACGTCCTGCGGCATCCTCTATGCGAATAAAGGCAGTGACGGCCGTGCAGCCAGAATGTATCCTGCCCTGAGAATCCTCGGCTATTTTAGACAGGCTTTTGTCCACCTTGTGGAACGTTTGATTGTACACGTCGGGTACAGTGGCTTCGGGATTGGCTTGAAGGGTCGAGAGCATATACTAGAACAAAGACATGACTAAAAACTATAGGGCGCAATGGATTCAGAACTCACTTCGTAGAAGTTCTTACCGCACCAGTCGGCTGCTTCCCTGCCAGCATGGCCGTCAAAGACGGCAAAGAACCCTTGGCCGTGCACTCCATCATAATCAAACACGTAAGAGTGCGCATCTTCCATTGTCCGCCTGGGCCCTTTCTCGTCCAACACGCCGAACCGAAAAGTCGGTTGGGTAAGTGACCAAAAATTTGGCGTCTCTCTGACGCGTAAGGCTACATAAAGAGAAGGCAGACGAGGATGGGACTTACAGTAGCGACGTAAGGTAATCCGACGCCCGCCGGGCTGCCCGTAGGTGAAACGGTGGTATCGTCCTCGGTGGTTCTTGCGGACATTGTTCTCGTGCTGGCGTGTTACAGAACAGCTAGCTGCGTGTTTGTTTAGGGTGGAGGCTAGATCGACATTAGCAAGACTACATGAGGGAGGGGCGTTTGACGGAGTTAGTTGCACGCACGCTTCGACAGAGTAGGATAAAGGAACAAAGACTCGGACACAGCGGGAGCTTGAGGCTGTCAAGGCGTCATTGGACATTGCACGTGACACTCTCAGATGACCACGGCACACCGGTCCACCCACTCACCGTGACAATCAACACACACACCCGTCCGCCGTCTATGTACCCATACGCAGTCTACATCCGTTCGATGATCATCAAAGGGCGCTTTTAGGTATCTGTCTTCCATAATCTTCCTAACCGCTACCTTTCTCGAGAAGTGGATGAACGTCGAACAGCATATCAGCGTAATCCCCTACCGCGCGGAAACCGCCATCGCCGCCGTCCTGTCCGTCTGCTGCATCCATCACGCATGTTGTGATCAACGCACCTTTTCAAGATCGTATTCATCTCAAATTTTATGAACGTACATTGCGTGTGCCTCCAACGCCGCCCTGTCGAATTGTGCATTGATCAGGAATCAGAGTCCAGTTCTGGCCCTGCCACATGCCCAGCGCCAAGTTCCAGCGCGGTGCAGCCGCGCGTTGTAGGCTTGCGAGTCGTTCATCTTCGGTAAACCTAGTTTGATTCAATTATTCTCATGGGCCCAAAGGTGCCGCCGGCTTATGGCTTTCGCTTAATGTCTGTTTCAGGCCATCATAAGCAGCCGGGATTCCTTGAGTTCTCCTCGATGCTGATAGTGTGTTAACTATGACCATTGCAGCACATGCGGTGATCAATCATTCAGATTGCCTCATACTCCGATTACACCGCTCGAGAGAAGCCCTACTTGTGATTCGAAATATTCAGCCTCACCACATACTGGCGACACCTGCTACGGAATTGGACAACGTTTTAGATGAAAAGGTCCCCGCTTTACGCTCGCCATTCTAAAAAGAAAATGAATGAGGCACCATGTCCTTCCTAACCAAGTAACTCGAACCGATTGTGGTCTGATCACGAAACTGACCCGCCTCTTATTTGAAAGTGTCTAAACGCTTATTGCCGAGAACACGCTGTCCCTGTTGTGCTTCCCCCGTGCACGTGTATGCGCCCGTAACCTTTCAGAAGAAACACGCACTAAAAGATTGGGGTCTCCCCTGCACGTTCCTGTTAAAAAAAATAATTCAGAGGTCACGTATGATGACGACACGTTGTGTGCACTCTTCCGCGCCGGGGCGAAGCCTGGGCAGCGACGGCAGCATGGCGCAAAACAGTCTCCAAAGCATGAAGCATTACGTTTTGGCAACACATCAGGGTTTTGAATGCAATCGGAGGTGGAAATTGTGCGACGCATTAGGAGTGAGGTATCAACTTGTACTTCTATGGCCGGTGCCCAATATCTGGGATAGAATCTGAATTACAACTGAGCTCTTCCAATGACCCCAGTGGGGCCCCCCACATGTCCCCACCATGCTTCAACAGAGTGCTGTGTCTCGCTGCTGTGATTACTCTCATGCCCTCGAGATCGAAACTCCTCCGACAGCTGTGGTGAATGCTACGTCAATCAGCAACGTGCAAAACAGACCGGAGGGTTTCCTCGGATGCCACGGCTTAAAGGATTCTTCCTTGGAAGATAGGACAGCAATTCCCTTGGGGTTCCATTCCCTTAGCCAATAGACCGATGTAGTCTGCGCAAAGAACCATACGGAGAAGCCGCACAACGGCAATGCCAGATCCACGGGGCTCTGCCTTTGAATGACTACGTGCTGGTTACGCAGCTGTCCCAGAGAGGAGGGAGCGCTAGGTGGCGCGATCGCACCTGCGTCAGCATAAGTGTATCTCCCCTCCTCCTCCCCTTGGCTTCCGATGTGCGGCGATTCCATCAATCCCCGTAGGCAAAGCTGGCCTTACGGGGAATGGCATGAAACAATTTTGAAAAGCGCTGGGTACACCAGACGAACGACACGGATACTACATCCGAACGGTGACCGATGGGGTGCCTCAGGGCTCGTGCTCGTGGCACGCGCGCGCGCGTCAAGTGATGCTCTTGTCTGGGCCGCCGATGAACTTTTTACATACAATACACGGTGCATGGGGCCGGCTCAAGCTAGAAAAAATATTCATATACCGAACCCTCGGAGGCTCACCGAGCCACGCTGCACGTCAAATGGTTACTTATTTTTTAAAAGTTGTGTAAAAAAAAACGGTTCGAATTTCCAAAAACGGGATTTGGCATCGGGGCCGGAGTGACGGTGACGCAAGTTTCTTTGATGCGCGCTCACCGGAAGTTGTGCCACTGTTCCCGTTCTTTCAAAAGCCTCCATGGAGGCGCCCAATTCATGGTAAGGTCAATGGTCAATAATGATAAACGACGGCCCCGTATCTCAAAACTGTATACAATAATGTGGAAGAGTACAAAAATACGAATATTGTATGCACTATGATATAACAATGGTATAAGTCTGTTGGACAGCTCGATGATACGGACGACCAGGACGTGCACGGCGACGAAAGCAGTGAGGAAATACTTCTGGGATTAGTGGTATCGACTGGGCTGGGTATCGGAGGACGACGTCCCCGCAGAAAACCTGTCTTGCGCGTGAGGGAACTGAATACAAGGCAAGTACGTTAGGTAAATGTGTGGCCATCATGGGGAGGGTGTCCTTACGTAGGAATCCATAGACTCTAAATGCGATGGGGCTTGGGGCATCCAGTTGTTCATGGGCTGTATATTTTCGTAGTATCTATAGCCAGAACCGGACGTCTGAGTTACGCGAGGGACTCCGCCCAGAGGAGCGGATGAAGAGTATTGCTGCTGAGGCGCAGGGGTATAGAGCTGGTCCACAGGTGGCAACGTGAGGTACGAATTCGATAGCTCAGGTATCACGGATAGATTCGAATGGTGTGAAGAGGGAGGATGAAATTGGGAGGCTGAACTAACGGGAAGAAGACTGTTCCATGTGGGTAAGGGATCGAACGATTGAACTCTACGCCACGCACCTCGAGCGATGCCCAGGGTCCATCAAAGAAGTCATCGAATGTCCATGAGGTTGGTGAGGCTGTCCATGAAGGTCACTAATGTACGTCAGCCACAATGAGGCGTGGAGGTCGAAACACCGCTCACCTGTGCCTTCGCAGAGTGAGTGGAGGCAAGTCGAGTTCTGGCAATTCGCGTTTGGGAGGTGTGTGATGTCTCGTCGGCGGAGTTGAACCTTCAGACAAGCCCGAAGAACTGGCCGTCGATGGCCGGACGTCAGGATGGTCCATATGATGAACCGAATCCACTCTTTTTGGGGGAGCCCTCTTTCGGGGTTCGACACCCACGGGCCAGGTACACTGAAGAAGAGAAGTGAGACGCGACGGGAAAAATGCTCTTCGGAAAATAGACCCACGTCTCGTTGCCCGTGCGCGCACCGATGGCATTTGGGCTTATTCTCGTCGCACTGAAGGGGGGGAAAAAAACGCGGTTTTAGCACAAGACGGAATGCCACCTTAGGTAACGACGACGAGACGAACTTTGATTTTCTTCTGACGACAGGTCATACAGCCCGTCTTGCTGCGAGTGTATTTTGGACGTCTGCGCTGCGTGGTGTCTGACACTCTGGAAAGGGGCGCAGGGAGATCGAGGGCATTTCCTGTAGCAGGCGACTGGGAAGACGAGTAGTACGACGGGAGATAGTGCCCTGACGTCGAGCTGGGGGACGACGAGGGTCAGCAAGGGAGAACGATGGGACCGGAAGGAGAGACTCGCTAAGATAGGTTGTCGGCCATACTATTTCGGATGGTTCTGGAAGTTGGGATCGACGGGACGAGGGAGCCGTGGAAGTTATTCTTTGGGACTTATAAACACCTGGGATGGAGCCCTGTTCGAGCAGTCGAACCAAGCGACTGCCGGATCACCGCGTATCGGGAAGGGATCGCCGAACGAACGAAAAGATCTCAGGGTTAGTGCCATTTCGTGAACTTTCCTCACGGAATCAACTGCGCAAATAGAATATCATGAACCTGTCCGCCGCTCCCCAAACTGTGGCGATGCCATGCGCGGCCTGTGTGTCTTACAACGTGGAAAGGAAGGAAAGACGGACGAGAGGAGGCAGACCTGGAGAGGGAATTCCCCTGCCCGCGATATCCCGTCTGTCCGCTGGTATGACATTACCAGGGCCCTCTGTGTGTCAAAGAATGAATGTCGCGATGATGTGATAATATCCGGCTCGCCCTCCCCTGGGCTCCTCCTGCCTTTTTCAGTCAAGTCGGTTTCGGGCTTCTCGTTTGAAGAACATCAACCCAACAAAGTTTACGACCTTTATTGTGGTGCCCTATCCCTCACACTTGATGCCCGAGGTTGTCCTTTAAAAAAAAAAGAAAAACAATTCCTCGACGCAACTGCTGTACCCTGCTTTTTCCAGCTGTGTTCTAGACAACTCCTGCCCGAGACCATGTAACTCCGCTGAAGATCCCCTAATGCGATTGCCTGAGATCCACCATCAGTAAGATCCACTATTAACTACGTTCTTTTGATAGGTCCCCGTTTCTTTGTTTCTATTAATGTCCTGGTCCTGGATAAACCATGCTGTCGTTATATCACAAAAAGTACCAAAAGCCCAAACTCTCCTCGTTGCCTTGCCGACAACACCTACGAGGTAGTACGCACTCCGAAACTCGCGGGATTTTGCGCAGGGCAATAACCCTGCACGTACCAACTTCTTCAAGGAACTCCCTGCGCACCAAACAAGCAATAAAATTTCGATGCGCCTCCATCGCAGATGATTCCGTGCATTTCCCGCGGATTCATTCACAACATCTCTGCATCTGCCACTGTTTCTGTCAGGCCCCGCCGGAATCGCGCCCGAGGGCGAAGATGCATCGGGTGAATTGCGTCCGTGATCGCACGTACAGGACAAGAGTACATTTCATCTCGTCAAATCTCGATCAGTGTACGAACGAACGATGGCGCACAGGATAGATAGATAAATTACACGGCGCGGACGAACAAACCATCCTTGGGAGGCTGAAGGTTCGGGCTGTGTTTGACGACTCTGCTCGAGTGATGTTCTGATGCAATTTCTCGAGCTGAGGGGAGCCCGCAGCTAAGACAACGTTGGAAACGCCGAGCGCCCTACCAATGCGTATTTGTCCATAAATGTCCACGTTGCCACACAAAAGGCCAGTCTAATGGTGACATGGCCGAGAAGGTGAGCAGGGTCCGTAAGTTGGGGAGGAAAGGAGTCGGCGGGGGAGGGGAGGGGAGGTGGGAGCGGGGAAGAGACAAGATCGCACGAACTGAGGTGATGGTGCTTGTAGTTTGGTTTTGGTCGCACCAGAAGCCCCCAACTAGTCACAATGGACCCCTTATCGACAGCACTACAGACATCGGGGCCGCGACTCGAATGGACGCCAACTCGATTCGATCACTTTGAATTTTTTCACTCAATTCTTGTTCAATCACTACAATTGAAAGCGGCAAATGGGGTTGACGACATCTCGTCACATACAAAGCGCAGTAGTCTAGTGTCCTTCCTGTTATATTTACTACATTCTGATATTGCTCATATGAGTCTTCATTCATGCCATTTCAAGAACTATCTGACTACTGTACATTCTTGTCTCTAGCAACATTCCCAGTCACTCAAGAACAGCATCATGACCGAGCATGCAGAGCGCAGCCGAACGGAGTTTAAACGCTCGCGACATCGCGTGGCTCTCCGAAAATACCGAAAGATGTATTGTCATGGCTTGGATGAGATAGATGATGATGCAGTGATGGGATGCTGTATTGTTAGTCTGCAATGCAAAATGACCCGGGAAGTGCTATCAAATCCACTAGGCCAAATATCTACCTTGCGCTGCCATGTCTGTTGATCATAAGACCACTCAGATCTATTGCCAGTGATCGTGATGACTGGGAGGTACTCCAACACACCCGAGATCATGACTTGGCTTGCTTGCACGCGGAAGCAATTGACACACTGAGAAGCGTAGACTCATCATGTGGAAGCAAGCAGTGAAGATGGCAGCGTGCATGATAACCCTCCGGGGCCGTGAGTTCCCATTGCATTGCCAATGTGAGATCGTTACATGACCTCCAAACCCGTTTGCCACCGGAGTACCTAGCGAGTGCTTCGACGGGCTTTTTGGACTTCTTCCTCCCAAGGAGGGGATCTTTCACGGAAAGAACGACGCCGGTTCTCCCCGTGGTCCCACGATTCGCGATTTCCTTCAATTGCATTCGAAGGATATGATGACGCATTGTCGAGGTTGCGCGATCGATACACGCGTACTACAACCAGATCGAGCGAAATTGAAGGGGTTTATTGCCATTGCCATGGTTTGGATGTGACACATAAACGCCCAAGGCTGCAGCAACGAGCATTGCGTAATGTTGTGCCATGCTAAAACAAGTATCCCGTTAGTTTAGTTCGAACAACGCAAGTGAGGTGGAAAGGGGTCCGGCCAGGAGACCAATCAAACACCCAGGCCCTAGGTCAATCATGATTTGACGACAGCTAGGAAACCCAATCGAAAGAGGTGGGGGTATAAATTGAGCCAGACAAGAGTAGATACGCAGTATAGTACGTACAGCCTGAGTGCGACGTTCGGGAATCGGGATCCCTCGACATGATGGTCAAAATTGCAGTGCTTGGTGGTGGCACGCCAAAAAGGGTGAGGAACATGAGGCCAGGTCTACCTGAGAACGGCAGTAAGTTCTGCATGCAAACATCTCCGGTCAGTCGAGCCAGATGCCCATCCCCGATAGACCTTATTTCCTCCCATTCTCCCCCTTTATTTCGGGTTTCAAACAAGAACGGCCCGCCGTGTGTCCCTTTTCTCGCGATCACGATTTCTCCCCTGCCAGTGGTCATGAGCAGCGGCACGGGGAAAGCAGAGGAAATATTTCGACCTGATGGAGCATTTAACAAGTCGCGACTTTTGCAGTGCCCAGACGGAGGATAGCAAATTGAATGAACAAGCAGCAAGCAAGAAACGGAGACCCGACAAGTTGGCCAGAAAAGCCGTTGGCCGTGAGCCACGGGCCTGCTCAGAGTCTTCACCGCGTTCCCCGACCTTTTTTTCCAACCCAGTGAGCAACTGCGCGCCATATTGGTAGAGCTGAGGGCAACCAAGCCAGCTGGCTCGCACCACAGCAACACCTTCTGGGTTTCCTCGGGGTTTCGGAACTAACTGAAGAACCGCCCCATATTAACTGCATTTCCGCGCTCTCGGGCGCAGCAGCCGCCACTATAGTTTGTACATAAACGGTACATAAGTTTGTTCATTGTCACGGTGTTCCCTTCAGGATGTAGTACGTCAGAGGCACGCCCACTACACAGAACTGCCCTTAAAAGGAAACTGTAGAGGTTCGTAAGCCCACTCGAGCGCTCAGCGTCGGTATCTCACATCTGATCGCGCTGGTCTACGCAGCAGCGGGTTGGGCCATAGGGGGTCAGAGCGGGTTAAAAATTTCTTCCAGAGACTCTTTCCCGCTCTCAAAGTTCGTAACCTTGTTCACAAGTGGGTTCGAGGTTGTCCCCCTAAGTGATGTGAACATTGTCTTGCCACACGTTTCAAGTCGAATCCGACGTACTCCTCGGGGGTTATTTGCATTCTTCAAAATTCCCATCAAATGAACACTGTACGAGCTTCGTACGAAGTTCCATAATTTTTTCGGTGACTGGGAGTGAACCGCTGCCCTCGGGTTCGAAGATGGTTGCGTGTTGGCGTTACCAGTGCGGTGGTATGAACCTAACGGACATCTGACAAATACTTCTCCTGGCAGGCCGACCGTGCACGTTGTACACGCCACGGGCACGCGATGTCTGCACGCTACCAAGCACCTTAAAGTTTGGTCCCTTCAAATTGCTGCAAGATATTTTACGCGAATGAACACACTTTACAAACTATTTTTACACCCTGACCATAACCTCAGGACCTGATCGATCGATTCATACCGAGCAAAAGCCGCACACGAGGAAAGAAGCCCAAACCGTTCAAGGGAAAGTACGGAATCACGTTCACGCCGGGCGAAAGTACATTGCAAACGACGTTTAATCTTTCTACACACATTTGGATAAGAGGAAGTTCCTATCAGGCGAGGGGATGTGATCATGTACCAATGAAAGGATGCGGGGAACGTGAAGATGAGTAGTCGGAAAGCGACGCAAGAGGGGGGATAGAAAGACAGATCGTGCATTACAAGATGTCCATGGTTGCGTCTTCAAAAAGGCCCGTGGGCATTCGAGGCAATTATCGGGTAGCTGCGTGGCCATTTCCGTTTGATTGGGCCCCACTTGACGGGCTATCAGGCAGCGAGACTTCTTTCCGACTCGAACTGGGTCGAGAGGCCCTAGGAGGGTTTAATCAGCGCAGGTTGTCGGTGCGCAACGAGGTCGAGCCTTACGAATCCTTGGACTTTCGATTGGGTTTGGGCCAACCCCAAACCTCACGCATCCACCGCTCCATAGGCACCTCCTGCTTCATGACTCTACAGATCCATGAGTGATCTAGCATCTCTTTTGGTGTTGGGCGCAGAGCCGGGTCGACCCGTAGACTGAAGAAATAAGATCAAGATATGGGCATGAGGGGGGAAGTGGTGAAGCGCACGTCTCTTTGATGAAGTCCTTCATGGCATCGCTCCAACATACTCCTGCTTCGTCTTCTAATTGCGGCGGCTAGACGTAAAAAAAAAAGTATATAGTGCATCTAACGATAGAGAAATGAAACACGCACCTCGCTTTGCGTAATATAAATCATGAGTTCGATGGGCGGCATGTCAGTGGGGAAAGGGAAACGATTTTGTACAAGCTCAAGGAGCGATAGGCCGGTCGACCAGACATCAGCCCGGATCGAATATTCGAGACCTGAGAGGCGTTCGGGCTGCAAGGCATGCGCGTGTTAGGTGCCAATATTACGTTACAGGGTAGACAAAGACTGACAGCCATGTAGAGACTTGTACCAGTGAACGTGCCCGCTACGGATCCGATCAATTCTCCTGAAACACCAAAGTCGCAAAGTTTCACGACACCCTCGCGGGAAAGGAGGACATTAGAAGGTTTAATGTCTCGGTGAATGAGCTTCTTTGAATGGAGGTATCCAAGACCCTGCAAGATCTGGAGGAAGTGAGGATGGCAGAAGAGATTAAAGCCGCGGCGAGACGTACCCCTTCCGCAAGCCTTCCGGCAACTTTCTCACCAACCCTTGCACCACGCTCTTTGATACGCTTGCCCACGGCTTCCAAGCTCTTGCCCTGGCATATTTCCATCACCACTTTGACTTCGCTAGATGACGGGGACATGTAGGCGCCGTAAAAGCGAATGATGTTGTGATGCTTGATTGCGGTGATAATGCCAAGCTCACGCACGAGCTGCTTCATCGGAGCCTCGCGAGTGGTAATCGTTTTGCGCGCCATGAATTTGCCCGTACGCCTATCCCTGACCTCGTGTACGGCACCACCGGCACCTTCCCCAAGCCGGTTAACTTCATCGAAAATATCGTCTGACCATTCGGTTTGCGGCTGATCATCGATCTGTTCCTCTCCAGGGTATGCGGGCGGAGGGGGAGTGGAGCGGGTCTGGGCCTCGATATCAGTGATCGTACGACGAACATCCTCCATCGAGAGCGGCCTGGATGTGTTCATCGACGGACGGATAGTGGCATCATCAATGCCACTATCGTTAATTGGGGGCGAGACGGATGGCGTCTGTGGACCGCCATAGTAATCACCGCCGTAAAGGCCAACAGCTGGTTCGGGAGCCTGACGGGAACTAGAGCTGCCAGCAATGGCGAGCTTGAGGGAGGGCTTGCCTTTTGCTGGGGTGGCGGATGGAGTTGGGATCTGAAGAGCTAGCTTCGGTGTAGGTGAGCGAGATAAGGGAGGGCTTGGAGGGGCGAGAAGGGAAGAGTTTTCAGGCTTGTATGCTGAAGCCTTGCGTGAATTTAGAGGAGCAGTCTGCTGTGAGACAGAATGGGGCGCAGGGGAGGCAGACCTCTGGAAAGTGCGAGGGCCATGGGGACGTGCGGGAGTGGGATGGTGAGTCTGACCACCAGAACCAGTGGAAAGTAACATGGAAGACATCGGAGGCGACAGTGATAGGAAAGAAGAGGTTGGAGGCCTACTCGACTCGACTCAGGCGAACAGGCGGACTGCTGGCGTCGGCGCGAAAGAAAGGCCAAGTGCAGCAGGGGATACGATACGGTATAACCGCGCAACGCTCTGCGGTCGTGGCCGGGGACCGCGCTGGGCCTGGCCCGCTCGGGCCCGGGCCCTTGACAACGATAACCTCCCAGCTACCCTCTCATGATAGCTCCATGTTCCTTTTATTGCGGTACTGTGGCCGAGTGGTTATGGCGTCACGTTTAGGTCTCGACCAATCCGTGATGGGAAACCTCGCGAGTTCGAATCTCGTCAGTGCCAGCTTTTTTTTGAGTCCCTCTGTCGTTCGATACCTTTGTGGCTATCGTCCGATCCCCATTGTGCTCTCCGTCCACAACCGGCGGACTATCCCATCCATTGCTGCCACAACTCGGAAATGTGTTATAGACCTCTTTGACTCACAGAGTCGTCTCCTCCCATCCAACGCAAGGGGGATTGTAACTTATCACTTTGAATCATGTCATCCCACAATAACTTTGGCCCTGCCAACCCACCATCGTTTAACCCCCCACCACCCAGTTCCAGTTCCAACCGCCCCCCTGTACTTTCTACGCCAAGGCGATTGTGGGAGCAACCACGCCCCGACTCGATCGGCGTCGATCCCGATCAAATTGTTGGCAAAGTCCTTGTTCACACCCGACGGTCCCCTACCCATCCCGCTGTCACCCTCCACTTCGCTGATAATACCGCTTATCAAGTGCGCGTCGACGGATATGATCCTGTTCATCGTGGCATCCCGAAGGAGCTCGAGACTAACTCGGTACTCCTCCCTCTCTTCAAGCCTCCAGCTGGACAGATCGACGTTCACCTGACGGTCACGCACGCGCGCATGGTCTTATTGAAGGACACCGCACATCAGTGGTCCGAGAAGGCGGAGAGTAGGTGGAACGTCGAGCACGTAGCCTTTGCGTTGAAATTCGCAGAGGAGCCGGGATGGCACTGCGTTTGGGCGACCATGGCAGAGTATGATGGCGACTTCGGTCCATGCACATTCCGGAGCTTTGACGACGTCTATCTCGCCGAGCTGCGCCCATCACCCCGGAAGCACAAGTCCCCGCGAAAGCAGGGACGAACATTCCGTAAGCCGGTCATGGGCATCTCCTTCTGACGCTGAACATTTTGCGAAATTTTACTCATCCAGTTGGATTCTTGAATATCTCACTAAAATTTTATAGGGTTCCTCTATATATTCACGCCTGTACACCAATTTCACTGATCATTTTTGTTGTACCTTTCTTGTTGCTTTGTGTCATGAACGTCACAGATGCCAGAAACTCGTCCTCTTGTGTTGAGGGCTGCAATATCACTCCATTTGTATTGTCCTTTATTTCCGGGACGACCGCTCGATCAAGAACAAGTCATGCTTTCCCTTGCACCACTCAATTTGCTCCCGCAGCAGATTTGTGATGACTTACGATACCAGTACCGTAATTAATTACAGTGCACATCGCAATGTGGCCTTGTGACTGCATGTAGAGAGAGACCTTACTCATTGCGAGAGGTGCTAGTCATCCCATCCAGATACTGGGATCCCCTGATTTGGGTCCCTTGACAACCGTGTCAGATCAGGACACATGTACATAGTCTTGAATAGACGTTCATCTTCTGATAGACGGGTGACGGCGAAGGAAAATGAACCGGAAGTCCCCACGTATCGTTGTATGCAGTCTCCGGGAGAGCCTCTCCGTATTGTCAAGTCATCTGGAGCAGGCAAGGCACCACCACTGTTCGTAAGAGGGGGCACAGTGCCGTAATGCAAGAAATAGTGCACACCCATGACCTCACATACTACACCACCTCCATGAGCCCTCCTCTAGCCTAATAAGGCACGTACATTTCAATGATCCCGAAGAAGGTTTTTTTTACACGATCCGGGTATTCTGGCACGTGTAGCTGTATCGAGGAAGATATCACCGCAAGCAAGCCTGAAGGTCGTGTCCCGCATGGTCCAATTAGCACAAACTGTATCACAAAGAAGACACGAACCACCGCTACGCGCATCCCCTACCCGACTTAGACTGCTTCCACGTGGCTGCAAAGTACCGCGACCCCAAGATTAGGGCGGGTCTGGCGGGCAAGTACAGTTTGTGCAGCACGAAATGAATCCGGCCATACGGCTTCGGGTCATCTTGATCCATTGTCCCATCTCGTCTCAAATGGAGATATTCGGGTCAATCTTTTATGGTTATCGTGAAGAGCGCGCGAAAGACGGATCGATCTATTCAGACAGGCCTGGGGGCCACGAAAAGAGGTGACGCTCATCGACCTTGTGATGTGATTTACCAAAATCGGTTGATTACTAGATTATGAATCGTGAAGGCAAGGTGATGGGCGCAACATCACGTTGGCACAGTTATCGAACGTACAGCGCCGTGTATACAAATACGTCAGCGCCATCCCGAGGAGCGCGTCGTTTGCGTGGGATGGTGGCCAAGGGGAAAGGGTTAGGCGGGGCCGATTTCCAGTATATCATCATGGGCTCCACAGCTCATTCCCCATTGTGTCGTAATCGTCGTTTCGAATTGTACAGCTTCTAAAGTGCCTGAAGGACGCGAAGGGCTAAATGCTCGGAGCTCACCGGTCTATCAATATGCCTGCCGGGTGTGACAAGATGGATGTCATGACGAACCTGCGTTCCATATGCTGGATCTGGCCTGAAACCCGACAAGTGGGTGCCTACACGAAACAACGTACCCTACAGCTTCCAGGGATGAAGCGACAGAAGTCATCAGCGCGCATTTGCTTCACAGCCCCAATCAGAGCGCGGCTTTCTAAGTTGGCGGTAGATGGAGCCGCAGCACGGCGTGAGTGTGAGCAGCAGTACCTTGATTCCCCACGTCACAAAGAGCCGTTTCCTTCTTTGTGGAACCGACATGTGGAACAGCACAGCCCACAAAATTTCGTGTTTTAAATGGACAGTGCTCGTGTTCCAGAAGGTCCAGTCTGTATCATCACTAGACCGAATGGGGGTTTCACGAAAGCCGCGCAAATGATGATCATCAAGCATACGATGAGAAAACCTTGAGAGCTAGGCGCTGAGCGATTGTCTGGGCTCGCTGGGAGGGGGATAGCGCAACCACCTGATCGGGTTAAGCGACCCCGCCCCCGGCCGATGTCGCTGACAAGTGACATTCATTTGTGACTTGTCCCATCAGAAAAGTGCGACCGATCCCGTATACAGACATAAGTGGTTAACCACGTCTTACTGTATGGGTTCCTGTTTCTTGCGTGGGCATCCACGTGGGGGCGGGGAGGAACCTAGGATCAATTTCCGGCCGCCGTTTGATGGGGAATGATTGGCTGTGGCTGGGAGCTGGTGGCGCAGACCTCGACGGTTTTGTACCATGACCCCCATGACCTCCTCAAAAAGGACATTATCTTCCAAGGTTTCCTTTGCGTCCTTGACTCAGAACAATCTGGGGACCGTCCGGAAATTGAACTCTGTTCTCTTCCCGATAAAATACAGTGAGAAATTCTATAGCGAGATCCTCTTACCCGAAGTTGAGGATTTTTGTAAGCTGAGTATGTGTCCGTGTGTCTTCTTTCGTCTTGTCGGCGTATCAATTGTACCTACAGTTTACTTCAATGACATACCTGTCGGAACGATATGCTGCAGAATCGAAGCAAAGGACAATGTCCATCATTTGTATCTCCTGACCATGGGTGTTCTCGCAGTGCGTTGTGATTCAGGTTCTGTTCTCATCTCATGCTAAGGTTTTCACTTGTCCTTCTAGCCCTACCGATCTCTTGGTATAGGTTCATACAGCTTAGACGTCGTTTTGCAGGCCGCTGCTGCTCATACGAAACCCAAAATCAGGCGCATATACCTTCATGTTCAAGTCTCGAATGACCACGCGAAGCGGTTCTACGAACGACACGGGTTTCGTGAGAGTGGCATCGATGAAGGATACTACAAGAAAATAACACCGAGCGGTGCTTGGGTCTTAGAGCGAGATGTAGAGTCTCTGGAGGGCGAACAGAAGTGACGTATCCCCTGCGTCGGTGGCAGTCGATAGAAACGCAGTAAGTGTCTATTACTATATTTGCCATATCGATCGGCACAGAGCAAAGATTCACAATATATATGGGCTACAAAATAAATGCCTGGGTGTCTATTCCCCAAGCTGAGCAGATTATAATCGGACACCTGTCTCTCCAACAATCTGATAAGGTGACACCAAACGATGCGAGGTAAAAAAACAGTTCTACTGCTTTCGCGAGTCAGTGTGGTGCACGAAGACGCAAGCGACTTCAAAACGACAAAGTGATTCGGGCAAGGTGGTTTCAGGATTGCTCTTCAAAACCACACCTTTTCACAAGCTGTAGAGAAGCTCGGTAGGCTGGCGATAAACGAACGGTATGAGGATGGACGAACCTGATGCCTCTTCAACGCATCCTTCCTCGTAAACGTCTTACCACATCCTCCATTACACAGGAACGGCTTTTCACCAGAATGCGTCTCCCGATGCCGTTTGAGGTCATGTTGGCGATTGAACGAGAGGGCGCACATGTCACATGCAAATGGCCGTTGAGGAGAAGCAGGATATTGCGTCTGGTCGACGCTCTGCACCATCAACTGGCCACCATGCTGCGAGCCATGCGGACTGTACGAATGGTTCGACATCGAGGACGAAGGGTAACTCTGTTGCGGAAGAGACATCGATCGATTGTGGCTATATGCCGACCTAGGATCTGATGATGTGATGTTATTCTGCGGTGGATATGGTAGCGATGGCGAGTTGTGTTGACTACTTGTGACCGGGGACTGGTAGGGTGAGTGTCTGGCCGCTGAGTGATAATTTTGTTGATGCGACATCCCAGAAGGCGGTGGACTTGTGGCACTGTAAGATGAATAGTTGGAAGAATACGGCGATGCAGTCATAGTGGGTGACAGGGGAGGTGATCCCTGCGCTGGGGGGTAGTAACTCTCGTTAGAGGAGGGGTAAGGCATGCGTTGGCTGGACCTGCTCCAAGACCCAAGAGGGTAGGAGCTAGGTTGCTCTGAATTAGTGTGGCGTGAGTTGTTGGGGTTCATGATACGGGATCGAATGATGGAGAGGTGAGGTGTAATACTCCTTTCATTGGCCTTCATAAAGGTTTTCGGCGAGGCGCCAAATAAGTTCAGGAACACGGCCAAACCAGAAGGAGGGATGAATGGGCCGGGGAGCGGCCTTGTCGAGCTGCGGACCACGCCATATCCCTGTCTGATATCCAAGGGATGTCACGGTGGGCGAGACGAATTGAGTTAGGCCGTTGGTACAGGGACATTTGCCGGTGACATGGCCGACCGACTCGTCCACGGGTTGTTCTGCGACTGTTCGTGCCGTCGAAATTCATAAACTATCTATTGGTTATGGTGGCGTTGGTCCGGACAGTTGGCTGTCCCTTAGTGGGCCCATGATGATGCTTCGCTGATCCTCAATCTTCTGGGATCTATACTGTGGTCCTAAGCCTTGCAACCGGCAACAATACTGTTTGCAACTCAGGGCAGTCCTGGGTGAATGATTGAATTTGACCTGTGCTGAAAATGACTGATTGCCTTTGAATCGAAAAGCGTTTAGCTTCTTTGGTCAGTCCCAGTGATCGTTCACTCGGGGTGCGCCGACACACTTACTGTTTCCGCAATATCGCAATATCGGCTCTCTTCGGTTTCGCCCAGTCAATATGATGCCCAGGGACCCAGGCCCCATCTTACTTACAAACATGGCTGAACGTACCCTGCTTTCTGTCGCTAATCTGTCCACGTCTTGCAACGGTGACGGCAGCGTGTCCGTTTGAGCACTTGTCCCTTTATTTTCTGCTAATTACGTCGCCAGGCAAAGGAGGGGACATCCTACGGCATTGTGGTTTCACTCATCAAAGGGTAACGGGCCCACCAAGCGCAATGATATCGTCAAGGGCGTCCCCCAACTGCAAGGTTAATCGACCATGCGAAGACACACTTCCGATTGTGCCTCAAAGCTCGCCGTTAATGGTAATTCGTTGCGCCGTGTCCCATCTCGGCTTGTCCCAAACACCTGGTGTCATATCCATCAGATGTGGACCACGGCCCAGTCAATCCCATTTGACAGGGTCTTTCGGTTAGCACTGCCAGTGCATCTGCCGGATTTGCGCACCACGGCTTCTGAGCGCCTCGAAGGGCCAATTGTCTGGATGCCAAGTCATCTGCGCCCTGTTTGATCTAACCCGATCTTCCTCCTGGTGTCATAGTTGCACGGGCGCCGGGACCACATCCGCTTAGCATCAGTTATGCAAAATCGGGGAAGCATAACCTCATCGCGTTTGCTTCCGGGATAAATTCCACGTTGTACATGGCAAAGTTGGCTGTCACACGTGTCAGCGAATGCTCCCAGGGTGCGATTTTCACAAAGATCAATTCCAGGAGGTCACGTTGGAACCTAATGGCGCCGAATCTGCCTAATTGATGTAACCAGGACCACTAAGCGGAAGTTTCTAGCCGTCCATCAATGCGTAGTTCTAACTTAATTTTCATGTAAAGAATATGCTCTCGATAAGCGGTATCAGTAGTGGAGCATTGTGGCGAAATGGTGTGTACTTGAAAGGAGAGTCCGTCCACATACTTGCTTTTGCGAGCACCCCCACCTGATGGGGCTGTTGCAGGGCACTGGAACAGGCTGCCGTAAAATTTCGCTGGGTGACAGATGGACCTGTCAAACGTACCAGTGAATGGATCCGCTTTTGAAACAGATGCTCTTGATTCAGGGACGAGCAGGAACTGTTTTCCTTTCTGAAGGGATGGCAAATTTCGAGGGATGACTGCAAGGTTTGTCGAAATCGGTGTGCGTGTACCGGAGCACTGGATTAGTAGTTTTTAGTTTAGTACCACACCAGCCACGACTGAGAAGAGAAGTTCTGCCGCGGAGATCGTACTCTGCTCTGACTGAATACGGAAAGAGCGCGAACCGAGGGGCGACAGGCGAAGCGACGAGCACGAGCGCACTGGCATTGGCAGGCATGACATGACATAACCATAGCTCATCACAAATTACCATGTCATCCAAACGCTCATCATCCCCAGGTACCAGCGCTGGACCGAATAACAGCCCAAACGGCAAGAGGCCTCGCCCTGCACCCCAGCGCCGGCGGCCATTTGATCAGTCTAGTATCGATTCCTTCTTCAAGTCATCTCGCACGGCTACGAATCTTCCCGCGGAATCATCCAATTCCAAGTTACCGGCATCGCCCAGCAAGCCCAGACCTTCACCAACATCGATCTCAGACAGGGCATCGCCCGTGATCATCGATGTCGATTGCGTTTCTGACCCAGACCCAGAAGACATCCAAGAAATCCCCACGACCTCGTCAACCCCTGCTTCCCACCGGATTCAGGCTCAAGGGGCAGACCTCGTGCGCCCGACCTCGGTTGCATTTGCCACTACTAGCATTACCACGACGGAACAGAGTATTCAGTACCCAAACCTCTCGGTGGACCCAGCTGGTTTTGTTCTTGGTACCAGTTTTTGGCCGACCAGCGCGCCGGCCCCTTATTCGTTCTTAGCCCACGTGCTATGTGCGCTCTCCGCAACCCGCTCGCGTATAGCCATCTTGAACATCCTCACTAATGCTCTCCGGGTTATCGCCAGATATCACCCACCTTCGTTGCTACCGTCCCTTTACTTGCTTTCCAATTCTCTAGCTCCACCTTATGTTCCTGTCGAGCTCGGTCTAGGCCCATCCATCATCTCCAAAGCAATCCAACACGTCTCAGGCGTTACGCCCGCTGCTCTTAAACGTCTCTATCTCCAAACGGGAGACCCTGGTGACGTCGCTTTCCTAGCCAAGTGCAGTGTCCGCACCTTGGTTCCCCACGCCTCTCTTTCCATACAAGGTGTACACAATACGCTCCTGAGAATTGCCAATGTTAAGGGGAAAGGGGCCATTGCTCAGAAGCAGGCTATGGTCGAGAAGCTCCTGGTCGCAGCAAAAGGAGAAGAAACTCGGTACCTTGCCCGCACTTTCTCACAACACATTCGCGTCGGTGCCGTGAGAACAACAATATTGGCCGCTCTTGCTCGGGCGTTCGTTTTAACGCCTCCAGCTGCAACAGCCAATTCTACGCTGTCGGGCTCTTCATATACTGTTCTTCCCACCCTCGTGGCGCAGGCATCTCAAGCTTCCAAGTTGTCTTCTAAAAAGTCAGAGTATGATTCAAAGACACTGCTGCTTGAGAAATTCACGCTGGCAGAGGCTTTGTTGAAGAAAGTCTTTGTGCAGCACCCTAATTATGACCACATCGTTTCCGCGATCCTCGAGGCTGGTCTTGATGGTCTTGCAGACAGGGTCTTCCTTACCGTGGGTACGTGCACATAAGTTCACATCTAGACAGGGTCCTGTGTGACAGCGTGACATATAGGAATTCCTTTGCAACCTACCCTAGGATCTCCCATGAGATCCTTGGACGACGTGTACGAGCGTGTGGGCCGTATACCGTTTACGGCAGAATTCAAATATGATGGTCAGCGCGTGCAAATACATGCCGAGAAGAGCGACGGCGGAAAGCATTCCGTCAGCCTGTTTTCCAGGCATTTGGAAGACATGACAGACAAGGTTTTCCCATATACCGCCGAATTTATTGCGCCAGCTGATATGTTGTGGCAGTATCCCGACGTCGTGTACTTGGTTCAGCAATTCTCCCAGGACATATCATCATTTATCCTTGATGCCGAGATTGTTGCGATCAGTGCTAGTGGAGGGTCCCTCAAATCTTTCCAGGACCTCTCCAACAGGGCCCGCAAGGACGTAAAACTCCATGAGATCAAGGTTTCTGTCTGCGTTTACGCCTTTGATTTGATGT
>Ga0209488_10000997_pt1 | contig 24066 bp, 38 predicted proteins | sample Rivendell_Oct201_8_FD_188349 | JGI IMG/M metagenome (GOLD analysis project Ga0209488, IMG submission 188349) | Vadose zone soil microbial communities from the Eel River Critical Zone Observatory, Northern California, USA -... | ecosystem: Environmental > Terrestrial > Soil > Vadose zone >...
CCCTCGAGGTCGGCCAGCGCTTCGCCATCCGCGAGGGTGGCCGGACCGTCGGCGCCGGCGCCATCGTCACGATCGTCGAGTAGGGATCAGACGATGGCAAAGCAGCGAATCCGGATCCGACTCAAGGCTTACGACCACCGACTGCTCGATCAGTCGGCGGCCCAGATCGTCGAGACCGCCCAGCGGACCGGCGCGGACGTCGTCGGTCCGGTGCCGCTGCCAACCCGGATCGAGAAATTCACCGTCATCCGTTCACCGTTCATCGACAAGGACAGTCGGGAGCAGTTCGAGATCCGCACTCACAAGCGGCTCGTCGACATCCTCGATCCGAGCTCGAAGACGGTCGACGCACTGATGCGACTCAGCCTTGCCGCTGGCGTCGACATCGAAATCAAGATGTGATGAAGACCATGACGACCTTCATCGCCGCCCAGCCGGTTCAGGCCAAGGCGGCGACGAGCACGCGAACGAGCGCACTTCAAACGTGCGTGAGTGAGCGCGCGCAGGCGCCAACGCCGGCATGGACCGGGTGGCGGCGATGAGTATTGGTTTGATCGGCCGGAAGGTCGGTGTTACGCAGGTGTTCCAGGGCGACGGCACGATGGTTGCCGTCAGCGTCCTGGCCATCCAACCGAATACGGTGACCCGCCTCCGGACCGACGAGCGCGACGGCTACACGGCCGTCCAGCTCGGAACCGAGGAGTCGAAGCGCCTGACCAAGCCCGAGGCCGGCCAGCTCAAGGACCTGCCCAAGGTGGCGACCATCCGCGAGTTCCGGGTCGACTCGGTCGACGGCTACGAGGTCGGCCAGACGGTGGCCCTCGGGGACCTCTTCGCGGACGGCGATTTCGTCGACGTCACGGGCGTCTCCAAGGGCAAGAGCTTCGCCGGCGTCATCAAGCGCCACAACTTCAAGCGCGGCCCGAAGACCCACGGTTCCGACCATCACCGCGCGCCCGGCTCGATCGGGCCGGGCACGACACCCGGGCGCGTCTACAAGGGCCTCCGGATGGCCGGCCACATGGGCGCCGAGACTGCAACCATCAAGAAGCTGCGCGTGGTGCGAGCCGACGGCGATCGCAATCTCCTGCTCGTCAAGGGATCGCTGCCCGGAGCCCGCGGAGCGCTGATCCTCGTGAAGAAGGCCTGACGAATGCCCAAGACGACCCTCTACGATCGGGCCGGCAAGTCCCTCGGCAGCGTCGAGCTGGCCGATGTCCTGTTCGCCGCGCCGGTCAACGCCGCGGTGCTCCACCAGGTCGTGACCGCCCAGCTGGCCGGCCGCCGGACGGGCACCCACGACACGAAGACCCGCGGCGAGGTCCGCGGCGGCGGCGCCAAGCCGTATCGCCAGAAGGGCACCGGCCGGGCCCGCCAGGGCTCCAAGTCCGCGCCGCACTACCGCGGCGGTGGGGCCGTGTTCGGGCCGCACCCACGCTCGTACGAGCAGCGCCTCCCTCGCAAGATGAAGCGGCTCGCGCTGCGGGGCGCCCTGACCGCCAAGTTCGGCGACGAGGCGATCAAGGTCATCGACGCTTTCGGGATCGATGCGATCAAGACGCGCGAGCTCGTCAATGTCCTCGGCGCGCTGGAGGCCCGTGGCCGCGTTCTCGTGATCGCCCCCGGGCGCGACGAGAAGCTCGAGCTGTCGGCCCGCAACCTGCCGACCGTGGAGATCCTCCTGGCCGACTCGCTCAACGTCGTCGACCTCCTCAAGGCCGACCTCGTCCTGATTGAGCAGCCCGCCCTCGCCCGGATGGAGGAGGTGTACTCGTGACCGCCCTGACCGCCCCCGACATCATCATCCGGCCCGTCGTCAGCGAGAAGTCGATCGACGAGTCGACCCGCGGCAAGTACACGTTCGCGGTCCACGGCGACGCCAACAAGATCCAGATCAAGGCCGCGATCGAGGAGCTCTACGCCAAGGAGAAGGTCACCGTCACGAGCGTGAACGTGCTCACGACGAAGGCCAAGGAAAAGCGCCGCGGCACGAAGCGTGGCCGGATCTCCGGTTACACGACACCCTGGCGCAAAGCGATCGTGACCCTGGCCCCCGGCCAGAAGATCGAGTTCTTCGAGGGGGTCTGACCAATGCCGTTGCGTTCCTACAAGGCCACCTCGCCGGGACTCCGTCAGATGACGCGGTCGACGTTCGAGGAGATCACGACCGACCAGCCGTACAAGCCGTTGCTCGAGCCGCAGACCCGCGGCTCCGGCCGGAACAACCAGGGCCGGCTGACCGTTCGCCATCGCGGCGGCGGCGAGAAGCAGCACTATCGGCGGATCGACTTCAAGCGCGACAAGCTCGGCATTCCCGCCCGCGTCGCGACGATCGAGTACGACCCGAACCGCTCCGGTCGGATCGGGCTGCTCTTCTATCGTGACGGCGAGAAGCGCTACATGCTCATGCCGCACGGCCTGAAGGTCGGTGATGTCGTCGTGTCCGGTCCGGATGCGGAGGCGCGGGTCGGCAACGCCCTGCCGCTCGCCAACATCCCGCTCGGCACGACGATCCACAACGTTGAGCTCGTCCCCGGCAAGGGCGGCCAGATCGTCCGGTCGGCCGGCGTCTCCGCCCAGCTCCTCGCCAAGGAGGGCGACTACGCCACGGTCCGGATGCCGTCCGGCGAGATGCGTCGCGTCCCGCTCCGCTGCATGGCCACGATCGGCCAGGTCAGCAACCTCGACCACGAGAACCAGAACCTCGGCAAGGCCGGTCGCGCCCGCCACATGGGCCAGCGCCCGGAGGTCCGCGGCGTGGTCATGAACCCACGAGACCATCCGCACGGCGGTGGCGAGGGCAAGTCCCCGACGGGGATGCCGCCCAAGACGCCGTGGGGCAAGCCCGCCATGGGGTATCGAACCCGGCGGTCCAAGACGACCGGACGGCTCATCGTCCGATCGCGTCATCGCAAGTAGCGGAAGGAGGTAGAGCATGTCCCGTTCGATCAAGAAGGGCCCGTTCATCGAGCTCCGCCTCCAGGGGCGGGTCGAGGAAATGAACAAGCGCAACGAGAAGAAGGTCGTCAAGACCTGGTCTCGCGCCTCGGTCATCTTCCCGACCTTCATCGGTCACACGATCGCCGTCTACAACGGCAAGAAGCACGTCCCGGTCTACGTGACCGAGAACATGGTCGGCCATCGCCTCGGCGAGTTCGCCCACACCCGCACGTATCGCGGGCACGGCAAGCACACCGAGCGGTCGGCGGCGCTGAAGTAGGAGCGGCCACAAGTGCGCGTTTCCGCAACTGCCAGGTACCTTCGCGGGTCGACCCGCAAGGCCAATCTCGTCGCCGCCGCGATCCGCGGCCGGCGGGTGGAAGAGGCCGCCTCGCTCCTCAAGTTCATGCCCCAGAACGCCGCCCGCAACATCGAGCGGGTCCTGCACAGCGCCACGGCCAACGCCGAGAACAACCACAACCTGTCCGCCGAGGACCTCGTCGTCCTCGAGGCCCATGCCAACGAGGGCCCGGCGATCAAGCGCTGGCGGCCACGCGCCCAGGGTCGGGCGTTCCCGATCCACAAGCCAATGACTCACATCACCATCGTCGTCGCGGATCAGGAGGCCTGATATGGGACGCAAGGTCCACCCGTACGGCTTCCGATTGGGTGTTTCCCGCACCTGGACCGCGAAGTGGTACGCCGACAAGGAATACACCGACCTCATCAAGGAGGACATCACGATCCGCAAGCTCGTCGAGCGGCGGCTCGCCAACGCGAGCGTGTCGGGCGTCGAGATCGAGCGCGGGATCAATCACGTCACGGTCACGATCCACACGGCCAAGCCCGGGATCGTCATCGGCAAGGGCGGGGCGAACGTCGAGATCCTCCGCCAGCAGATCGGCGGCCTGACGAAGCGGCGGGTCAAGCTGGAGATCAAGGAGATCCGCCAGCCGGAGCTCGACGCCCACCTCGTGGCGATGAACATCGCCCAGCAGCTGACCCGGCGGATCGCCTTCAAGAAGGCGATGAAGCAGGCGATCCAGCGCTCGATGAAGGCCGGCGCCAAGGGCGTCCGGATCGCCGTCGCCGGCCGCCTCGGCGGCTCGGAGATGGGCCGTCGCGAGTGGGATCGCGAAGGCCGGATCCCGCTCGGGACGCTCCGCGCCGACATCAGCTACGGCCAGATCCACGCCCATACGACGTACGGTCGGATCGGCGTCAAGGTCTGGATCTATCGCGGCGACATCGCCCCGGAGCGGACGATCGCCCGTGATGTCGCCGCGGCCCAGGCCGCGGCAGTCGGCGGGGGGATCTGACGATGTTGATGCCGAAGCGCGTCAAGCACCGCAAGGTGATGCGCGGCCGGATGTCGGGTCTGGCCAAGGGTGGCCACTCGGTCGCCTTCGGCGACTACGGCCTGGCCACCCAGGAGCCGGCCTGGATCACCAGCCGCCAGATCGAGGCCGCCCGGCGGGCGATGACCCGCTCGGTCAAGCGCGGCGGCAAGATCTGGATCCGGGTCTTCCCGGACAAGCCGGCGACGAAGAAGCCGGCCGAGACGCGGATGGGCTCCGGCAAGGGCGCCCCCGACCACTGGGTCGCGGTCGTCAAGCCGGGTCGAATCCTGTTCGAGATGGCCGGTGTCGACCACGAGTCGGCGGTCGAGGCGATGCGCCTCGCCAGCCACAAGCTGCCCGTTGCAACTCGGGTGGTCGTCCGCGATAACGCGCCGGAGGCGAGCGATGGACATCGATAAGGTTCGAGCGCTCTCCGATACCGAGCTCGAGCAGGCGCTCCGGGACGCCAAGCAGGACCTCTGGCAGGCGCGCTTCGCCCTGTCGACCCGGCAGCTCAAGGACTACAGCACGATCCCGCAGACGCGGCACACGATCGCGCGGATCCTGACCGTTCAGCGCGAGCGCAAGCTCGGCCAGACGGCCTGACGGAGATCACGCGATGACAGGAGCGAACAACCAGGTGCAGACCACCAAGCGGAAGACCAAGGTCGGCCGCGTCGTGAGCGACAAGATGGACAAGACGATCGTCGTGTCCGTGGAACGCCTCGCCCGCCATCCTCTCTACAAGCGGGTCATCCGCCTGACGACGAAGTTCAAGGCGCACGACGAGCTGAACGACGCCCATACCGGCGACACGGTCATGATCGAGGAGTCGCGACCGCTGTCGGCAACGAAGCGCTGGCGCCTCATCGAGGTGGTGGCCCGGGCCGGCACGCACGGCATCCCGAGCGAGATCGTCGCCGACGAGGAAGCCACAACCGAGGCGATCCATTCGGCCGCCCACCCGGGCCGGACGCATGATGACGGCTCGACAGGGGCCGACGCCGGCGACGCCGCGAGCGCCGACGACGGCGGCACGGCCGACGCCGGCGATGAGCCCGCTTCCGCCGAATCGGCCGAAGGTGGGACTGCGTGATCCAGCCACAGTCCCGACTGCGCGTCGCCGACAACACCGGCGCCCGGTCGATCCAGTGCATCCGGGTCATGGGCCGTTCGCTCAAGACCTCGGCCGGCGTTGGCGACGTGATCGTCGCCAGCGTGAAGCAGGCGATTCCGAACGCCGCCGTCAAGAAGGGCGACGTCGTCCGCGCGGTGATTGTCCGGACAGCCAAGGAATACGGCCGGCCGGACGGCAGCTACATCCGTTTCGATGAGAACGCCGCAGTGCTGATCAACAACCAGGGCAACCCGCGCGGCACCCGGATCTTCGGACCGGTCGCCCGCGAGCTGCGCGACCGCAACTACATGAAGATCGTCTCGCTCGCCCCGGAGGTGCTGTGATGACCGTTCACAAGCCACCGACGCGAGCCACGAAGGTCCCGGAGATCCGGACCGGCGACACGGTCGTCGTGCTGGTCGGCAAGGATGCCGGCAAGCGTGGCGTCGTGGAGCGCATCGTCCGCAACCCGCAGGGCTTCAAGAAGACCCAGGCGAAGTACGGCTCGGGGCTGTCGACCACGTCGCCGCTGGCGACCGCATCGGTGGTCGTCGAGGGCATCAACATCGCCAAGCGGCACACGAAGCCGCGGCAGAGCTCGGGGGCGACCGACCGGATGCCGAAGGTCCAGCAGGGCGGGATCCTCGACCTGGCCCAGCCGCTCGCAATCGGCAAGGTGATGCTGGTCTGCAGTCACTGCGGCAAGCCGACCCGGATCGCCCACAAGCAGCTCGAGAACGGCCGGCGCGTCCGGATCTGTCGCCACTGCGGCGAGCAGCTGGAGGTGAAGTCGTGACGAGTCGCCTGCAGGAGCGCTACGTGGCCGAGGTCGTCCCGGCGCTCCAGAAGCAGTTCGAGTACCGCAACCCGATGCAGGTCCCGAAGGTCTCCAAGATCGTCGTCAACATCGGCCTGGGCGAGGCCCTGTCGAACGCGAAGGCGCTCGACGCGGCCCTCGGCGACATGACCCTCATCACCGGCCAGAAGCCGATCGTGACGAAGGCCAAGCGCTCGATCGCCCAGTTCCGGCTGCGCACGGGCAACACGATCGGGGCCAAGGTCACCCTCCGCGGCGAGCGGATGTGGGACTTCCTCGATCGGTTGACGACGCTGGCGCTGCCGCGCATCCGCGACTTCCGGGGGATCCCGAGCAAGTCGTTCGATGGGCGGGGCAACTACTCGCTCGGGATGCGCGAGCAGCTCGCGTTTCCGGAGATCGAATACGACAAGGTTGACCGTCTCCGCGGGCTCGAGATCAGCATCGTGACGACGGCGAAGACCGACGAGGAGTCCAAGAAGCTTCTTGAACTCCTCGGCATGCCCTTCGCCTCGTAGGCGCGGGGAGGGAGAACCATGGCAAAGAAGTCGATGATCGCAAAGGCGAACCGCAAGCCGAAGTTCGAAGTTCGCGGGTACCACCGCTGCTTCGTCTGCGGCCGGCCGCGCGCCTACATGCGGCGATTCGCGTTGTGTCGCATCTGCTTCCGGGAGCGAGCGCTCCTGGGCGAGCTGCCGGGCGTCACGAAGTCGAGCTGGTAGGGAACCGATGAACATCTCCGATCCGATCGCGGACATGCTCACGCGCGTCAGGAATGCCTCGCGGGCACGCCACACGGAAGTGGTCGTGCCGGCGTCGCGGACCAAGCGCGAGATCGCCCGCATCCTCAAGGACGAGGGCTTCATTGCCGACGTCCGCGAGGAGCAGGACGGCCCGGGGCTCGTCCTTCACCTGACCCTCAAGTACGTCGACGGCAAGGTGCCTGTCGTGTCCGGCCTCAAGCGGATCAGCAAGCCCGGCCTGCGCGTGTACGCTCGCAAGACGGACATTCCACGGGTCCTCGGCGGCCTGGGCATCGTCATCGTCAGCACCAGCCAGGGGATCATGACCGGCGCGCAGGCCAAGAAGGCCGAGCTCGGCGGCGAAGTCCTCGCGTACGTCTGGTAGGCCGAAGATGTCACGTATCGGTCGCCTGCCCATCCCCGTCCCGTCCGGCGTCGACGTGACGATCAACGGGCGGATCCTCACGGTCACCGGGCCCAAGGGCCAGCTGACCCGCGAGCTCCACCCGGACATGACCGTCAAGCGCGAGGAGGAAAACCTCGTCGTCACCCGGCCGACGGAGCAGAAGACCCACAAGCAGCTCCACGGCCTGACCCGGACGCTCGTCAACAACATGGTTGTCGGCGTCACCGACGGCTATCGCAAGGGTCTCGAGATCACCGGTGTCGGCTATCGCGCCGTCAAGGTCGGCGAGAAGCTCCAGCTCAGCCTCGGCTACAGCCACCAGATCGAGATCGATCCGCCGAGCGGCATCTCGTTCGAGCTCGAGAATCCGACCCGCCTCGCGGTCATCGGCATCGACAAGGAGCTCGTCGGCCAGATCGCCGCCCAGGTCCGGTCGACCCGCAAGCCGGAGCCCTACAAGGGCAAGGGCGTGCGCTACGCCGGCGAGAAGATCCGCCGCAAGGCCGGCAAGGCCGGCAAGATCGGCGGCAAGAAGTAATCACGACGAAGGAACGACGACGATGACGCAGCTCGCCAGCCGCGGCGCCGCCCGACGCAAGCGCCACGACCGGATCCGCCTCCGCCTGGAGGGGACCGGGTCGCGGCCGCGTCTCGCGGTCTTCCGCAGCAACGTCCACATCTATGCCCAGGTCATCGACGACGCCTCGGGGCGGACGCTGGCGGCCGCCTCGACCGCCGAGAAGGAGCTTCGCGGCTCCAAATCAACGAAGACCGAAGGGGCCGCCGTCGTCGGCCGGCTCGTCGCCGAGCGGGCCAGGACCGCCGGTGTCGAGCGCGTCGTTTTCGATCGAGCCGGGTTCCGGTACCACGGGCGGATCAAGTCGCTCGCCGATGCCGCCCGCGAAGCCGGCCTCGACTTCTGATCGGAAGGAGCACCCGTGGCCAGGATTGACCCAAACAAGCTCGCGCTCGAGGAGCGCGTCGTCCAGATCAACCGCGTCGCCAAGGTCGTCAAGGGCGGCCGGCGGTTCAGCTTCAGCGCGATCGTCGTCGTCGGTGACGGCGCCGGTCACGTCGGTGCCGGGCTCGGCAAGGCCGGCGAAGTGCCGGAGGCGATCCGCAAGGGCGTCGAGGACGCGAAGAAGAACCTCATCAAGATCCCGATGGTCGGGACGACGATCCCCCACGAGGTCAACGTCCAGTTCTCGGCCAGCAAAGTGATGCTCAAGCCCGCCTCGCAGGGAACCGGCGTGATCGCCGGCGGCTCCGTGCGGGCCGTCGTCGAGGCGGCCGGGATCCGCGATATCCTCGCCAAGATCTATGGGTCGACAAACCCGGTCAACGTGACCCGGGCGACGATCGAGGCCCTCCGCGGCCTCCACTCTGCGGAGGAGCTCGGCCGCCGCCGCGGGATCAAGCTCGTCAGCCGCATCTCGGGTCAGCCCGCGGCCGCGGCCCTGGAGGGCGGCGATGGTCGCTAAGCTGCGCGTCACCCAGGTCAGGAGCACGATCAGTCATATCGCCCGAAACCGGGCAACCGTCCGGGCCCTCGGTCTGAAGCGGATCGGCCATACGGTCGAGGTCGTCGACAACGACGCGACCCGCGGCATGGTCCGCCAGGTCCGCTTCCTCGTCTCCGTCGAGGAGGTTCCGGGGACAGGTAAGGATGCAGCCGGGAGTCAGGCGAGTTCGGGCCAAGGCGGCGACGAGCACGTGAGCGAGCGCACCTCGGCGGTCCGTGAGCGAGCGCATGCAGACGCCAACGCGGGCGCGAGCCGCATGAGTTCCGGCGGTGAGGAGAACAAATGAAGCTCCACGATCTGAAGCCGGCGCCCGGCTCGCACACGGCGCGGACCCGCGTCGGGCGCGGCATCGCCGCCGGCAAGGGCAAGACCGCCGGCCGGGGCACGAAGGGCCAGAAGGCACGCGCCGGCGGCTCGATCCCGCCCTGGTTCGAGGGTGGCCAGACGCCGCTCCACATGCGGATCCCGAAGCTGCGCGGCTTCAAGAACCGATTCAAGGTCGACTACGAGGTCGTCAACGTCGGGGCGATCGCCGCGGCCGCCGAACGCGGCGCTTTCGAGGGCGGCGAGATGCCCGGTGCCGGGAGCAAGCCGAAGAAGGCGGCGCCGGTGACGGTCAACCAGGAGCTGCTGCGGGCCGTCGGGCTCGTTCGGACGCTCAAGAAGCCGCTCAAGATCCTCGGCGACGGCGAGCTCTCGACGGCCCTTTTCGTGGTCGCCGACGCATTCACCAAGTCGGCGGTCCTCAAGATCGAGGGTGCCGGCGGGACGATCTCCGTCCTCGAGGTGCCGACCGAGGACCTGGTGGCCCTCGGGACCGACGGGTCGCCACGGGAGCCGCGGGAAGCGCGGACGGCCGCCGGTCGAGCGGCCGCGGGGAAGAGGGCCGACGCGCGGGCCTCCCGGGCGACCGACGCGGCCGAGAAGGCCTCGGAGGCCGAGGCGGCAAGCACCGCGAAGGCGGCCAGACCAGCGAAGGCTTCCAAGGCTCAGCAGGAAGCGCCTGCGGCGCCCGACGCTCCTGCCGCCGAAAGCACGGTCGACACGGCCGATGCGGCCGAGGAGGCCGACACCGCGGGCGAGACCGACTCGACCGCCGAAGCCGACACGTCGGTAGACGGCGAGACCGCGGGCGAGAACGGCTCGGCCGCGGACACCGACTCAACCGACGACGAGAACTCGTAGTCCGTGTTCGATTCGCTGCTGAACGCCTTCCGCGCGCCGGATATTCGACGCCGGATCCTGTACGTCCTGGCGATCCTGATCGTCTTCAGATTCCTGGCCCACGTCCCGGTGCCGGGCGTCGACAAGGCGCAGCTCGCCAGCTTCATCAGCCAGAACGCCATCTTTGGCGTCCTGGACCTGTTGTCGGGCGGCGGCCTGTCGAGCTTCTCGATCATCGCCCTGGGCGTGAACCCGTACATCAACGCGTCGATCATCATGCAGCTGATGACGGGCGTCATCCCGTCCCTCCAGGCCCTCAGCCGTGAGGGCGAGTACGGCCGCAACAAGATCAACCAGTACACCCGCTACCTGGCCGTGCCGATGGCCCTCCTCCAGTCCTATGGCTTCTTGGCCCTGCTGAACTCGCAGAAGGTGTTGTCGACGGGCTTCGACCTCTCGAACCCGGCGACGTGGACCCAGATCGTGACGCTGACCGCCGGCTCCATCACCCTGATGTGGCTCGGCGAGCTGATCACCGAGAAGGGGATCGGCAACGGCATCAGCTTCATCATCTTTGCCGGCATCGTCAGCCGTGCTCCGGGTGCCATCGGTGGCTTCATCCAGACGCCGAACCTGTCGCTCGTCCTTGGCTTCGCGATCCTCGCCATCGCCTCGGTCGCAGTGATCATCTACATCCAGGAAGGCCAGCGGCGTATCCCGATCCAGTACGCCAGCCGAGTCCGCGGCCGGCGGATGTACCAGGGCGGCCAGACGTTCCTGCCGCTGCGCGTCAACCAGGCGGGCGTGATCCCGATCATCTTCGCGATCAGCATCCTGCTGTTTCCCCAGCAGATCGCGTCCTACTTCACGAATTCGGAAGTTGGCTTCGTCGCGAGTATCGCCCGGGGGATCGTCGGCTTCTTTGACGTCCACTCCATTCCGTACGTCACCCTCTACTTCCTGCTGACGGTCGGCTTCACCTACTTCTACACCGCGTTCACGTTCAAGCCGGGCGAGACCGCCGAGCAGCTTCGCAAGAACGGCGGCTTCATTCCGGGCATCCGGCCGGGCCGCCCGACCGAGGACTATCTCGCGAGGGTCGTCACCCGGATCACCATCGCCGGCGCGCTCTTCCTTGGCGTCATCGCGACCGCACCGTCCGTCCTCGGGCTGCTGATCCCGGCGATCTCGACGATCGCCCTCGGCGGGACCGGCCTCCTCATCGTCGTCAGCGTCGTAGTCGAGACGATGAAGCAGATCGAGGCACAGCTGCTAATGAGGAATTACGAGGGCTTCATCCGGTGACCTCGGCGTCCCTGACGGTCGATCCCTGCGTTGCCCGCTCCGGGCGCTCGCTCACGCACGTTCAAGTGCGCTCGCTCGCGTCCTCGCGGGCGCCTTGGGCTCGACGCGCCATGGACGCCGAGAAACAGAACCCCGCTCAAGCATGACCGTGGTAGTTCTTCTGGGGGCTCCGGGGGCGGGGAAGGGGACCCAGGCACCTATTCTGGCCCGGGCACTCGAGGTGCCGATCCTGGCGTCCGGTGATCTGCTCCGCGCTGCGGCCGCGGCCGGGACGGCGCTCGGGCGAGAGGCGGACCGGTACATGAGCCGGGGCCAGCTCGTCCCGGACGACACGATGGTCCGCGTCTTCCTCGAGCGCCTCGAGAAGCCCGACGCGAAGGCAGGGGCGGTTCTCGACGGATTCCCCCGGACGCGCGTCCAGGCAGTCGCCCTCGACCGTGCCCTCCACGAGGCCGGCCGCCGGGTCGATCGGGCGATCTTCATCGAGGTCGAGACCGAGGATCTCGTCCGCCGCATGTCCAATCGCCGGATCTGCACCGCGAACGGCCATGTCTACAACCTCGCCTCGAACCCACCCGTCGTCGACGAGGTCTGCGATCTCGATGGCTCGGACCTCGTCCAGCGGCCCGACGACAACGAGGACACGGTCCGAGCGCGGATGAAGGAGCAGATCCCGCCGCTCATGGAGGTCGTCGATTACTACCGCGAGGCCGGTGTCCTGCAGATCATCGACGGCCGTGAACCGATCTCCGCGGTCAGCGAACGCCTCCTTCGGGCCCTCGAGATGACGCCGTCGCCGCAGCGGATCGTGTAATGGTGACCCGCAAGTCGCGCCGCGAGATCGAGAAGATGCGGACCGCCGGCCGGATCGTCGCCGAGGTCCTGGCGCTCGTCGAGTCCGAGCTGAAGCCCGGCATCTCGACCGGACATCTGGACCGGATCGCCGAGCGCCACATTCGGGCCGCGGGTGCCATCCCCTCGTTCAAGGGCTACGGCCACAAGAGCAACCCGTTCCCGGCGAGCCTCTGCATCTCGATCGACGACGAGGTCGTCCACGGCATCCCGGGCGACCGCACGATCAAGATCGGCCAGATCGTGTCGATCGACGCCGGCGCGATCTACGACGGATGGCACGGCGACGGCGCGAGGACGTTCATTGTCGGAGCTCCGACGGCAGAGGTCGAAGCCCTCGTCGAATCGACTCGCCTGGCGATGATGGCCGGGATCGCCGTGGCCGTCCCTGGCGCCCGCATCGGCGACATCTCGGCCGCGATCGAGGACGTCGCCGCGCCACGCGGCTACGGCATCGTCCGCCAGTTCGTCGGCCACGGGATCGGCACGGAGATGCACCAGGAGCCGCAGGTCCCGAATTACCGCTCCGGCGTCCGCGGGCTGGCCCTCGCGCCGGGCATCTGCCTGGCGATCGAGCCGATGCTGACCCTCGGCCGAGCCGACGTCGAGATCAAGCCGGACGGCTGGACCGTCGTCACGAGCGATGGCTCGCTGGCGGCCCACTTCGAGCACACCATCGCAGTAACGGAAAACGGGCCTGAAATCCTCACGACCGTCTGACGGCGGCGGCCCATTTGCCGCATTCGGCCAGTTTTGATAAGCTACGCGTTCGTGTGTCGGCCCCTCGGGCCGGCACTCATGTTGAGAAAGGGAACACCGACGCCCGTGGCCAAGAAAGACGCGATCGAAGTTGAAGGAACGGTCATCGAACCGCTCCCGAACACGATGTTCGCCGTCGAGTTGGAGAACGGCCACCGCGTCCTTGCCCACATCAGCGGCAAGCTCCGGATGAACTTCATCCGAATCTTGCCGGGTGATCGCGTCCGGGTAGAACTGTCGCCATACGACCTGACCCGCGGCCGGATCACGTACCGCTTGAAGTAACCAGGACCACCGGTCCGCCAGATACACACGAGTCGAGGATCCGTTGAAAGTCAGAGCTTCCGTCAAGGCGCGCTGCGACAACTGCAAAGTCATCCGCCGTCACGGGACGGTGATGGTCATCTGCACCAACCCGAAGCACAAGCAACGGCAGGGGTAACCGATGGCACGCATCGCCGGCGTCGACATCCCCCGCGAGAAGCGGGTCGAGATTTCCCTTACCTACATCTTCGGGATTGGTCTGCCCACGGCGACGAAGATCCTGACCCAGACGAACGTCAATCCTGACACGCGGGTGCGCGACCTGACTGAAGAGCAGGTCAACCGCCTCCGCGAGCTCATCGATCGTCGCTACAAGGTCGAAGGCGATCTCCGGCGCGAGGTGGCGCTCAACATCAAGCGCCTGATCGAGATCGGCTCGTATCGCGGGGTGCGCCATCGACGCAACCTGCCGGTGCGGGGCCAGCGGACAAAGACCAATGCTCGTCAGCGACGCGGACCGAAGAAGACGGTCGGCGTGCGGCGCAAGAAGTAACGAGGGACGACGACAGGCATGGCCGAACGCAAGCGGGCGGTGAAGCAACGCCGCCGCGAACGGAAGAACGTCCCCCAGGGGCACGTCCACATCCAGGCGACTTTCAACAACACGATCATCACGATCACCGACCTGGCCGGCGCCGTGATCAGCTGGGGCTCCGCGGGCGTGGCCGGCTTCAAGGGCTCCCGCAAGAGCACGCCGTACGCCGCCGCCCTGTCGGCCGACGGGGCCGCCAAGCGGGCGATGGAGCACGGCATGCGCCAGGTCGAGGTCTACGTCAAGGGTCCGGGCGCCGGCCGCGAGCAGGCGATCCGGTCGCTCCAGGCCGCCGGCCTCGAGGTGACGGCAATCACGGACATCACCCCGATCCCGCACAACGGCTGCCGCGCCCCGAAGCGGCGCCGGGTCTAGGCGGAGACAGGAAGCAATGGCCCGATACACCGAATCCGTCTGTCGTCTCTGCCGCCGCGAGGGAGCCAAGCTTTTCCTCAAGGGGACGCGCTGCTACACCAAGAAGTGCGCCTTCGAGCGTCGGCCGTCGCCCCCCGGCCAGCACGGCGTCCGTCGCCGGAAGGTCGGCGAGTACGGTCTCCAGCTGCGCGAGAAGCAGAAGGTCCGCCGCGTCTACGGCGTCCTCGAGCGCCAGTTCCGCAACTACTTCATCGATGCCGAGGCGCGACCCGGCGTGACCGGCGAGAGCCTGCTGCGCCATCTCGAGCTGCGACTCGACAACGTCGTCTACCGGATGGGCCTGGCCACGTCTCGAGCCCAGGCCCGTCAGCTCGTCAATCACGGCCACCTCGCGATCAACGGGACCCCGACGAACATCGCCTCGTATCAGCTTCGGCAGGGCGACAAGATCGAGGTCCGTGAGTCGCGTCGCAGCCGCGAGCCTTTCAAGATCGCCAAGGAGACGCTCCGCTCGCACCAGGCGCCGGAGTGGCTCTCGATCGATGCCGCCAACCTGTCGGGGACGGTCGCTGACCTGCCCCGCCGCGACCAGATGCCGCTCGACCTCAACGAGCAGCTCGTGGTCGAGTACTACTCGAGGTAAGCCCCGCTCATGATCGAACTCGAGAATCCGCAGATCGAGCCCGTCGAAGAGGCCGGCACGTACGCCAAGTACGAAGCCGGTCCGCTCCAGGCCGGCTACGGCGTGACACTGGGCAACGCCCTTCGCCGCGTCATGCTGTCGTCGCTCGACGGCGCCGCCGTGACGAGCGTCCAGATCCGGGACGTGTACCAGGAGTTCTCGACGATCCCCGGCGTCAAGGAAGACGTCACCCAGATCGTCCTGAACATCAAGAAGCTCCGGATCAAGAGCTTCGCGACCCATCCCGTCCAGCTCCGGCTCATCAAGAGCGGCGCCGGCGCGGTGACGGCCGCCGACATCGCCGAGTCGGCCGATGTCGAGATCGTCAACCCGGAGCTCGTCCTCATGACGCTCGATACGGACGACGTCACGATCGAGCTCGACCTGACGGTCGAGCGCGGCGTCGGCTACCTCGGCGCCGAGCGGGCCGAAGCCCTGCCGATCGGCGTCATCGCCATCGACGCGATCTTCACCCCCGTCCGCAAGGTCAACTACTGGGTCGAGGGCATGCGGGTCGGTCAGATGACCAACTACGACAAGCTCACGATCGAGATCGAGACCGACGGGACGATCACCCCGGAGGAGGCGCTGAGTCGCTCCGCCGAGATCCTCGTCAACCAGTTCCGCCCGTTCGTCTCGATAGGGATGGCAGTTGCCGTGGGCGACCAGGCCGCGCCGGGCATGGCCCAGCTCCCTCCGAATATGCTCGACATGCCGATCGAGGAGCTCGACCTGCCGATGCGGGCGTACAACTCGCTCAAGCGCAACAACATCGTCAAGGTCGGCCAGCTGCTCCAGCTCAAGGACGACGATCTCCTCCGGATGCGCAACTTCGGCAAGAAGTCGCTCGACGAGATGAAGGAGCGCCTCAGGATGCGCGGCTTCATCGTCCCGGAGACCGAGTCCGACGGCCTCGACGACGGCGTCGAGGACGACACGTTCGACGACGAGCCGGAGGCCTGACGTGGCCCATCGGATCGGCGGTCGGAAGCTCAGCCGGAAGCAGGGCCCGCGCCTTGCTCTCTACAAGAATCTGACCGTGTCGGTCCTCCGCTATGAGCGCGTCCAGACGACCGAGGCGAAAGCCAAGGAGATCCGCGGCCGCGTCGAGCGAATGATCACGATCGCCAAGAAGGGTGATCTGGCTGCCCGTCGGGCGGTCGTCGCCGCTTTTCCGAACGAGCCGCTTGTCGTCAACAAGCTATTCGACGAGATCGCTCCCAAATACGCCGATCGGACGTCCGGCTACACGCGGATCGTGAAGATCGGCCTCCGTCGAGGCGACGCGGCCCCGATCGTCCAGATCGAACTCGTTTAACTGACCACCTCCAAAGGCGTCCGAGAGGGCGCGCCCGAGATGCATGAGCCGGTTCGCCGGTACCGCGCCCGGGTCGAATATGACGGGACGGACTTCTTCGGCTTCCAGGCCCAACCTGGAGTCCGGACGGTCCAGGGGGAACTCGAGGCCGCGCTGGCTCGCCTCAGCAATGGGGAGCGCCGGCCGGTCGACGGGGCAGGCCGGACCGACACCGGGGTGCATGCCATGGGGCAGGTGATCGCATTCACCTACGCCGGGCGGCTCTCGGTCAAGGAGCTGGGGCGGGCGCTCGATGCGCTCCTCCCGGCGGACGTTGCCATCCGCGACGTCCGGCGTGCCACCGCCGCGTTCCACCCTCGTTACGCGGCGCGCTACCGGGAGTATCGCTACACCGTCTGGAACGGGCCGCGGAGCCCACTCCGCGAGCGCGTTGCGCTCGGGGTGCGGGTCCCGCTCGACACCGCCGCGATGGAGCGGGCCGGGTCGGTCTTCGTCGGCCGACACGACTTCAGCGCCTTCGGGGCGGCGGACAGGCAGCCGGTTCGGACCGTTCACGCGGTCCGGGTCCGCAGGTCTGGTCAGCTCGTGACGATCGACGTCCGGGCCGACGCCTTCCTGCGGGGAATGGTCCGGCGAATCGTGGCCATCCTCCTGGAGGTCGGTCGCGGAAAACTGAATGAGACGGACGTCAGGGCGGCACTCGCCGCGCGACGACCGGCCCTCGATGGGGCAGCCGCCCCGGCGCAGGGACTCTGTCTCCGGCGAGTCGTCCTCGGACGGCGAACCGGAGGCGCCTACGGAGACGATTGAGGAACGATGAACGCGAAGACATACACGATCCGTGAGAGCGAGATCGAACGACGCTGGTTCGTCGTCGACGCGTCGGGCGAGACGCTCGGCCGGCTCGCGTCGCGGATTGCGCGCGTTCTCGAGGGCAAGCACAAGCCGGCCTATTCGCCGAACCTCGATGCCGGTGACCACGTCATCGTCCTCAATGCCGCGAAGATCGAAGTGACCCGCGACAAGCGCGAGACGAAGCTCTACATCCGCCACAGCGGTCATCCCCAGGGCTACAAGGAGGAGACCCTCGGTCACCTCCTCGAGCGGCGACCCGAAGAGGTCATTCGCCGCGCGGTCAAGGGGATGTTGCCGCGGACCAAGCTGGGCGTCCAGCAGCTGCGCAAGCTGAAGATCTACGCCGGCACGGACCATCCCCATCAGGCTCAGCAGCCTGAGCCGCTCGCCTGACGAGGAGCATCACATGGCCATCCCTGCGTTCTACTCCGGAACCGGTCGTCGCAAGACGGCGATCGCTCGCGTTCGGCTGCTGCCGGGCGAGGGCGAGATCGTCGTCAATGGGCGGAGCCTGGAGGAGCACTTCGGCAACGCGATCAACGAGTCGGACGTCCGGATGCCGTTCCGGGTCACCGGGACCGAGGGCCACTTCAACGTCATGATCAAGGTCGAGGGCGGTGGTGTCACCGGCCAGGCCGGGGCCATTCGCCACGGGATCGCCCGCGCCCTCCTCGAAGTCGACGACATCGCCAACCGGCTGCCGCTCCGTCAGGCCGGCCTCCTCACGCGAGACCCGCGGATGAAGGAGCGCAAGAAGTACGGCCTGAAGAGGGCTCGGAAGGCGCCGCAGTACACGAAGCGGTAGCCGCGCACCTGGCGGGCGATCCGCACGTTGCCGCCTGCGGGCGCTCGCTCACGCACTTCTACGTGCGCTCGCTCACGTCCTCGTCGGCGCCTTCGGCTCGCCGCGCCATCCGCGCCGCTACAGTGGCGCCATGAATGCCTCGACTGAGCCATCTGCGTCCCTGCATGGGCGCGACTTCCTGTCGGTGGCCGACCTGTCGGTCGCCGAGGTCGGGCGCCTGTATGACCTTGCGGCGGAGCTCAAAGCGGAGTACCTGACTCAGCGCCGGCACGCCGCGCCGCCCCTCGCCGGGCGGACGATCGCGATGCTGTTCCAGCGCCCCAGCCTTCGCACCCGGGTGACCTTCGAGGCCGGGATGAACCAGCTCGGCGGTCACGCGATCTACCTGACCGAGGACGTCGTGATGGGCGCCCGCGAGAGCGTTCGCGACGTTGCTCGCAACCTCGAACGGTTCGTCGATGCCGTCGTCGCCCGGACGGGGCCGCACGCCGTGGTCACCGAGCTTGCCGCCCAGGCCTCGATCCCGGTCATCAACGCCCTGACCCTCCGCGAGCATCCGTGCCAGGCGCTCGCCGACGTCTTCACCCTGCGCGAGCGTTACGGTGCTCTTGACGGGCTCGTCCTGGCGTTCGTCGGTGACGGCAACAACGTCTACCACTCGCTGGCGTTGCTCGGCGGCGCGCTCGGCATGGAGATCCGGCTGGCCCATCCAGTCGGCTATGGCCCGAACGCCTCGATCGTCGAGCGGGCCCGACAGTTGGCCGCTGTCGGTGGCGGCCGGCTCGAGTTCTTCGACGACCCGGCGTCGGCCGTCCGCGGCGCGACGGTTGTCTACACGGACGCCTGGACCTCGATGGGGCAGGAAGCCGAGGCGGAGGAACGGCGCGACGCCTTTGCCAGCTACCGGGTGGACGCGGCACTCCTCGAGGCCGCGGGTCCCGAGGCGGTCGTCATGCACTGTCTGCCGGCTCACCGCGGGGAGGAGATCAGCTCAGAAGTCATGGACGGGCCGCGAAGCATCATCTGGGACCAGTCGGAGAACCGCCTGCATGTCCAGAAGGCGCTCCTCGTCGAGCTGCTGACGGGCCCCGTCTCCGGGTCGTGATCCACGGCGATTCGGCGGCCGGCGTCGGTCGATGCCGGCCGATGGTAGGCTCGCCCGGACGCCACGCTGGAGTTCGACCGTGAGCCCGTCAATCTACGAAACGTACAAGGACGCCCTCCGACGGGGCCACGTGGCCGCGCTGCGCAGCCGATTCGATGTCGCGATCGCCGCGTACCACGAAGCCGCCACGATCGCGCCTGACCGACCACTGCCCCACGCGAGCATCGGCGGGATTCTCCTGCGCACCAGCCGAGCCGATGAAGCCGCGGACGCCTACGATCGTGCCCTGGCCCTCGGTCCGCGCGACGAGGCCGCGCTTCGAGGCAGGGCCGACGCGATGATCGCGCTCAGCAGGCCGTACGAGGCGGCCGAGTCCCTCGACCGCCTGGCGGACGTCCTCGATGGCAGCGGTCGCATTGCGGATGCCTGCGATGCGGCCAGGCGGGCGCTCGAGCTGGCCGAGTCGAAGGATCGCCGGCGCCAGGTCGAGTCTCTCGTCGGGCGCCTGCGCGTGTCGGCCGGCGACGAGAAAGCCGAGCGGTCGCTGGCGCGGGCCCTTCGTGTCCTCGAGCCGCCCGTGGTCGAGGAGGTGGTGGTCGCTGAGACCGCTCGCGCACCGATCGACGCGCCGGACGCCGGCGCGCGCGAGGCGCCCGAGGCCCCCGCCCCCGCAGAGCCGGAGGCACCCGCGCTCGAAGCTCCCGAGCCCCCCGGCCCTGCAGCGTCGGAGCCCGAGCCTCTCGTGGCCGAGGAGCCCGAGGCCCCTGCGCCCGCCGAGCCCGAGGCCCCCACGCCCGCAGAGCCCGAGCGACCCATGGCCGCTGAGCCGCCCGTGGAGGCCGAACCGCTGCCCGAGCTTGGCGACGGCAACCTGATCGGGGCCGCGGCTGAGGAAGCGCTCGCCGCCGGCGACCACGTTGCCGCCCGGGGGGGCCTCCTGGCCGCCGCGGCGGCCCATCGGTCGGTCGGGCGCTCGGTGGCCGCCATCGACGCATGCTATCTCGCCCTCGCGATCGCGCCGGACGACGTCGATCTGCATCTCCTCCTCGCGGAGCTCTATCTCGAGCGAGGCTGGCGGGCGCCGGCGGCCGACAAGCTCGTCCTGCTCGGCCGCCTGGCGTCGCTGGCCGAGGACGGCCCGACCCGCGAGCGGATCTGCAGGCTGGCGAGCCAGCAGCTGGCGGACGAGCCGCGCCTCGCCGAACTCTGCGCCTGAACGGACGCCCGAGCCGCACGCCTGCCGAGGCGCCCGTCCGACCGTCGCAGTCGCCGGACTGGACACCGCTGACCGCTATTTCGGCGCAGGTTGCGGCCCGGTTGCGGGCCGGTCGCGATGGGTCGCGATGCTACACTCCGTAGAAGATGCAGCAGCTCGTCGCCTCGATCATCGAGCAGATCAGACTGTCCTCGCTGATCGACGTCGGGATCACCGCGGTCCTCATCTACTGGCTCTTCATCCTCATCCGCGGGACCCGTGCCGTCAGCCTCGTGATTGGCGTGACGGTCCTGTTCGCGGTCTATGCGGCGGCCCGCTTCTTCGGGCTCCAGCTGCTCACCCAGATCCTCCAGACGGGCGCCGTCGTCGGGCTGTTCGCGCTCGTCGTCGTGTTCCAGCCCGAGCTCCGCCGAGCCCTCGAACGGATCGGCCGGGTCGGGTCGTTCAACTGGCTCTTCTCTCCGTCGGAATTGCGTGCCGTCGACCACGTCGCTGATGAGGTCGCCCGGGCCGCGAGCCTCATGTCCGCGGACGGCCACGGCGCGCTCATCGTCCTCGAGCGCGGCACGGGCCTCGAGGAGGTCGCCGAGACCGGGGTCATGCTCCACGCCGACGTGTCGTCGGACCTGCTGAGGACGATCTTCGCCCCGCGGACCCCGCTCCACGATGGTGCCGTGATCATCCGCGAGGAGATGATCCTCGCTGCAGGCTCGCTCCTGCCGCTGGCCGAGATGACGGTTCATACGGAACGATTCGGCACCCGCCACCGGGCCGCCCTCGGGATCACCGAGCAGACCGACGCTGTCGTCGTCGTCGTCTCCGAGGAGAACGGCCAGGTCAGCCTCGTCGAGCGGGCACGGATCGTGCGGAACCTGAACGAGGCTCAGCTGGCCAGGGCGATCCGCTCGCTGCTGGCCCCGTCCGATGGTCGCGGACCCTTTGGCCGCATGCCGCCGGGCGATGGAACCGGCGTCGGCGGGCGCGCGCCCCGCCTGGCCGAGCTGTCCCGACGGGTGGGCCGAAGCCGGCCACGCCGGCGGGCGCGGCCCGAGGACGACGCAGCCGCGGCGGCCGTACGAGGACCCACGTGAGTCGGATCGGGCGCCTCCTCTTCCACAACTGGCCGCTCAAGCTCGCCGCAATCGTCCTGGCATCGATGCTCTACGCGGGGCTCGTCATCTCCCAGTCGGGCCAGGACCTCCCTGGCAGCATCCGGGTCGATGCCCTGAACCAGCCGGCGAATGCCTCACTCGTCCAGGTCCTTCCCCAGGTGACCCGGATTCGCTACCTCGCGATCAGCGATCCGACCGCCCGCGCGACGCCCCAGAGCTTCCAGGCGACCGTCGACCTGAAGGATGTCAACCCGCTGGCCGGACCAACCGTGGTGCCGATCAGGGTCGAATCGGTCGATCCACGCTTCACCGTACTCAGCTGGGATCCGCCGAGCGTCCAGATCAGGCTCGATCCGCTTGGAACCAAGAAAGTCAAGGTCGACGTGGTCACGGGAGCAACACCCGCGAACCTCGAGGTGCGGCCGGCCGTCGTCACCCCCGAGAGCGTCACCGTGAGGGGCCCGGCGTCGGTCATCGACAGGGTCACGTCGGTCAGGGCCGATGTCACCATCGAACCGAGTGGGCTCAACGTCGATCGCGACGTCGATCTCGTCCCCGTCGACGTCGACGGCAATCGCGTGACGCCCGTGAACGTCGACCCATCGACGGCACACGTCCAGATCGCCGTCCTCAGCGAGCCCCAGACACACACGGTGCCGGTCAATCCCAATGTCACCGGCACGCAGGCCGCGGGCTACGAAGTCGTGTCGGTGGCCGTGGACCCGGCCGTCGTGACGCTCCAGCTCGACGCCAACCAGGTTGCCGCCGTGCCGGCGGCCGACACCGCCCCGATCTCGATCAGCGGGGCGACGCAGGACGTCGAGGCGGATGTCGGACTGGCGTTGCCGTTGGGCGTGGTGGGCCTCGAGGGAACGACCGTCCACGTCACGGTCACGATCCGGGCGATCGCCAGCACCCGCACATTCGACGCCGGCATCGTCCTTTCCGGCGCGCGGACCGACCTCCTGTACAGCCTGTCCGTCAACCACGCCCTCGCGACCGTCGGTGGGCCGCTTGCCGAGCTCCAGCGGCTCGACGGCGCGGCCTTCGTCCTGACCGCCCCGGTCGGCGGACTCGCGCCGGGAACCCACGAGGTGACGCTCGCCGCCAACCTGCCGATCGGTCTCACGATGGTCGGCGTCGAGCCGCCGAAGATCACCGTCACGGTCAGCGTCCCGCCGTCGGCGGCGCCCTCGGCAGGGCCCTAGATGGCCCGTCTCTTCGGCACGGACGGGATCCGCGGCGTCGCCAATATCGAGCTCAAACCGACCCTTGCATATGCCCTTGGCCGGGCAACAGCCCACCGTCTGGCCGATCGCGGCGGGGCGATCGTGGTCGGCCAGGACACCCGCCGCTCCGGCGACATGTTCGTCGCCGCCATCAGCGCCGGTGCCACGAGCCTCGGCACGGACGTCCACGTGACCGGCTGCGTCCCCACACCGGCTCTTGCGTTCCTCGCCGGGACGGGCGAGTTCGCCGCAGGGATCATGGTCTCGGCATCCCACAATCCGGCCGAGGACAACGGGCTCAAGGTCCTCGACCGGTCCGGGCTCAAGCTCGACGACTCGGTCGAGGACGAGATCGAGCAGCTCATCTGGCGTACGGAGGAGCTCGGTTCCGTCGGAAACGCCGAGATGGGACGGACCGTGCTCGCGACGGCGCTGCTCGATCGTTATCTCGAGCACCGCCTGGGGCTGGCAAGCTCGATCGACGCGGCCGGGCTGCGGCTCGTCGTCGACTGCGCGAACGGCTCGGGCGGGATGGTCGGTCCGACGATCCTGGCGGCTACCGGGGCGATCGTCGAGGTCATCCACAACGAGCCGGATGGAGTCAACATCAACGTCGGCTCGGGCGCGACCGCGCCGGCCTCCCTGGCGGCGGAGGTCGCCAGACGAGGCGTCGAGGTCGGGTTTGCCCTGGACGGCGATGCGGACAGGCTCATCGCGGTCGACGCCTCTGGCCACGTCGTCGACGGTGACCAGGTCCTGGGGATCCTCGCCCTCGACCGGCTCGAGCGGGGGGTGCTGCCCGGGGGTGCCCTGGTGGTGTCGGTCCTGTCCAACGGTGGCCTGCAGGCGGTCGTCGAGTCGGCCGGCGGTCAGGTCATCAGGACGCCCGTCGGCGACAAGTACATCCTAGAGGGCATGCAGGTCAGCGGCGCCGGTCTGGGCGGCGAAAAGAGCGGCCACGTGATCATCCTCGAGCACACGACCTCGGGCGACGGCGTCGTCACGGCCCTCGAACTCCTGCGGGTGATGACCCGGACCGGTCGCTCGCTCGCCGATCTCGCGTCCCAGGTTCACCTCCTCCCGCAGCAGCAGCGGGCGGTCAAGGCCCGCCACAAGGACCAGTGGGAGGGCGATCCGGCCCTTCAGCGGTCGATTCGCGACGCGGAGCGCCGGCTCGGAGAGGCCGGCCGGGTGCTCGTCCGACCGTCGGGCACGGAGCCTGCGCTCAGGGTCATGGTCGAGGGCCCGGACGCCGCGCTCGTGCTGGAACTGGCCGACGCGATCGCGACTCTGGCCGGAGAGCGACTAAACTGACGCACCGGCGCCAACCTCGCGCCCGGCAGCGGGTCCGGATGCAAGGCGGAGCCGAGGACGCGAGCGAGCGCACCTTGAGCGTGCGTGAGCGAGCGCCGGAGGCGACAACGCAGCAGGCGGGCCCGATCCCGGGCGCGATAGAGGACTGACGGATAGATGTGCGGCATCGTCGGCTACACGGGACCACGGGAAGCGGGCCCCATCCTGATCGAGGGGCTCAAGCGGCTCGAGTA
>Ga0209488_10000998_pt1 | contig 24058 bp, 23 predicted proteins | sample Rivendell_Oct201_8_FD_188349 | JGI IMG/M metagenome (GOLD analysis project Ga0209488, IMG submission 188349) | Vadose zone soil microbial communities from the Eel River Critical Zone Observatory, Northern California, USA -... | ecosystem: Environmental > Terrestrial > Soil > Vadose zone >...
AGCGTCGCGATGCCGACGCCGTCCTCCACCTCGACAAGGATGTGCTCGTAATCCATTTCGCCTCCGCTTATGCCAGCGCCGGCCGCGCGTTGCGATGCGGCGTCGCTTTCTCGAACGCGTCGGCGACCCGGAACACCGTCGCCTCATCGAACGGCTTGCCAACCAGTTGTACCGCGACCGGCAGACCACCCTCGCCATAGCCGGCGCAGATCGACATTGCCGGATAGCCCGCGACATTGAAGGGGATCGTAAAGCTCGGCCGGTCGAACACATCCCAGATCGGCACATTGTCGATCTTTGGCGCTTCGCCCGGCGCGGCGGCGGTCAGCACAATATCGAGCCCGGCCATTGCCGCCTTCAATTCGGCGCGCAATTCACGGCGGCGCCGCACGGACTGCACATAATCGACGCCCGAGACAAGCGCGCCGAGCATCAGCCGGCGCTGCACCCGCTCGCTGAAATCGCCGAGCCGCGTGCGCGCCCATTCATCGTAAGCGCTGGCCCGCTCGGTGATCGAGATCAGGGAGCCGCAGGCCTGCCAATCCTGCAAGGGGGACAATTGCACCTCGCGGATCTCGGCGCCGAGCTCGCGCAATGTGGAGATCGTGCCGTCGATGCCGCGCTGCGTCCCCGGGCTGACCTTGTAATCGACCTCGTGAAAATGATGGATCACACCGACTTTGAGCCCCTTGATGCCGCTGCCGAGCGCCGCCGTGTAATTCGGCACCGGCCGGTCGGCGCTGGCCGGATCGCGCGCATCGTAGCCGGCTAGCGCCTGCAGCATCAGCGCGCAATCCTCGGCGGTCCACGCCATTGGCCCGATATGGTCGAGGCTGAAGGCGGCGGGCGCGACACCGGCGCGGCTGACAAGCCCGTAGGTCGGCTTAATGCCGGCGATGCCGCACAACGCCGCCGGGCCGCGGATCGAGCCGCCGGTGTCGGTGCCGATGCCGCCGAGGATGAGCCCGGCCGCCACCGCCGCGCCTGTGCCGCTGCTGCTGCCGGCGGTGAAATGATCGGTGTTCCAGGGGTTGCGAGCGGGCGGCTTTGGCAGATCGAAAGAGGGGCCGCCATCGGCAAATTCATGCGTCGTCGTTTTGCCGATCAACACCGTGCCGGCTTCCGCGAGACTTTCGGCGCAGGCGGCATCCGTATCGGGGATGTTGTCCTGCAGGATCTTCGACCCGCAGGTCGTCGGGATGCCCTTGGTGTCGACGATGTCCTTGAGGCCGATCGGGATGCCGTGCAGCGGCCCCTTCGGCCCGCCGGCCATGATCGCCCTCTCGGCCTCGCGCGCCTCGGCAAGCGCCCGTTCCTCGGTCAAATGGACAAAAGCGTGCAGGCGGTCGTCGAGGGCGCGGACCCGATCGAGACAGGCGCGGGTCAATTCGACGGGCGACAGCTGCTTTGCGGCGATCCGCTTCGCCGCCTCGGCGATCGTCGGAATGGCGGGGGCGGCCATTACAGGTCTTCCCCTAGATCCGCTGGATTGAAGCCATAGGCATGCGCCGGCTCGGCCATGATGCCGCGCGGCTTGCGGACCCGCTCGGCCATCGCGGCGATCCCGGGATAGACGCTCTTCAATTCGGCCTTCTGGGCCGGCGTCAGGTCGAGCCCGGCGCGGGCGAGCAGGAAATCGAGTGTCTGGTCCGAGATATCGGCGGGCATGGTCTCTCTCCGGGGCAGCGATCGAGCCTACTTTAAGGCCGATCGCAAGCGCCGGGCCAGCCCGCCCGAGAGGTGGGGGCTATTCGACGGTGATCTCGCCGGTCATGCCGGCCCAGTCGTGATCAGGGCAGACCAACTTAAAGTGCCCGGCCTGCCTCGGGATGAAATAAAGGTCCTTTGTCTCGCCGGGGCGCAGGACGAGCTCGGTCTTGTCGGCGTTGAGGACGGCCGGATTATTGATCTTGGCGGCCTTGAACAGATCGGCCGCGTTGAATTCGTGCATCTCCTTGCCGCGGTTCTCGACATGGAGCCGGTAGGGAATGCCCCGCCGGAAGGTCAGTTTGTTCGGCGTGAACTTCGACTCGCTCGTGACGACGGTGACCTGTTTGGCCTTTGGCCAATCCGTCGCCTGCGCAGCGGCCGCGAACAGGGACAAGGCAACAGCCGGCCCGGCAAACAGCAGGAGGCGTCCTGGCCTGGAGAGAGTGAACATTTGATAAGAGCCCCGAGCGTCCGGTTTCGGATCGGCGTGTCGCAAATAGGCATTTTCGCGATCAATGGCAATCGCGGCGCCCGATCGGCATCCCGCCGCATCGATCAAAATCGCTTGACCGGATCGCCGCCAAGATGACCGGCAAAATTCGTGGGTAAAATTCTTGGGCTGTCCGCGCGCATGGCTCTCAGCGCCTACATATTAAGACCGATCGTGAGCGCAGGAGCACGGCATGAGCGACGTCCGGATCGAACGCGACAGCCTCGGGGAGATTTCTGTTCCCGCCGAGCGGTTGTGGGGCGCACAGACTCAGCGCTCGCTGCAATATTTCAGCATCGGCCACGACCTGATGCCGCGCGAGATGATCGGCGCCTACGCGATACTGAAGCGCGCCGCCGCCGTCGCCAATAACAAGGGCGCCCGCCTCGACAAGAAGCGGCACGATCTGATCCTGCGCGTCTGTGACGAGATCCTCGCCGGAGAACATCAGGACATGTTCCCGCTGCATGTCTGGATGACCGGCAGCGGCACGCAGTTCAACATGAACCTGAACGAGGTCATCTCGAACCGCTCATGTCAGCTCGCCGGCACGCCGCTCGGCAGCAAGGAGCCGGTGCATCCGAACGATCACGTCAACATGTCGCAATCCTCGAACGACACCTTCCCCTCGGCGATGAACATCGCAGCGGCCCTCGCGGTAAAGCAGCAGCTCATTCCTGCGGTGTCGGCGTTGCGCGACGCGATCGGCGCGAAGGCGAAGGCGTGGGACGGCATCGTCAAGATCGGGCGCACGCACCTGCAGGATGCGACGCCGCTGACCCTAGGCCAGGAATGGTCGGGCTATCAGGCGATGTTGTCGGACAATCTGGAGCGCATCGAGCATGCGCTGAAAGGCGTCTACCAGCTCGCGCTCGGCGGTACGGCGGTCGGCACGGGCATCAACGCGGCGCCGGGTTTTGCCGAGGCGGCGACTGCCGAGATCGCGCGGCTGACCGGGCTTCCGTTTGTCAGCGCGGCCAATAAATTCGCGGTTCAGGGCGCGCATGACGCTCTCGTGCAATTGTCGGGGACGCTGCGGACCCTCGCGGTGTCGCTCTATAAGATCGCCAACGACATTCGTCTGTTGTCATGCGGACCGCGCGCCGGCTTTGCGGAATTGCTGCTGCCCGAAAACGAGCCGGGGTCGTCGATCATGCCCGGCAAGGTCAACCCGACCCAGGCCGAGGCGCTGACGATGATCGCCGTGCAGGTCATGTCAAACGATGTCGCGGTGGGTTTCGGCGGCGCCGGCGGGCATCTCGAGATGAATGTCTACAAGCCGCTGATGATCGCCAACATCGCGCAGTCGATCACGATCCTCGCTGACGGAAGCAACAATTTTCGCAAATTCCTTGTCGAAGGCGCGCAGCCGAACCGCAAAAAAATCGCCGAACATGTCGAGCGCTCGCTGATGCTCGTGACGGCGCTCGTCCCGGTCATCGGCTACGACAAGGCGGCGGCGATCGCACACTATGCGATGGAACACGACCAGACGCTGAAGGAAGCCGCACTCGAGCTCGGTTTTGTCGACGAGAAGACCTTCGACCGGGTCGTCGACCCGAAGAAGATGGTCAAGCCCTATGTCGCCGCGAAAGGCGGCTGACCTTGTGGACCTAGTGTGCCGAATCCGAAATTCGCCTGATCTGGGATGCGCTCGGAGCGAATTTCGGATTCGAGAGCACACTAACTAGCAAACGATTGAATCTAGTGTGGTCATGGATTTGAAGTTCCCAAATCGCGCCCGCCACCCAGATGATGGGAACTTCAAATCCACCACACTAGCGATCGGTTAAGACAACCTGCCCTTAAGCAATAAACGAGGCCTTAACCTCCCCGGCCTCACTTTCCTTCTCACGATGACATCGTGGGGGAATACGCAATGGTCGAAATCGCCCTAAGCGAGGAGCAGAAGGGCGTCGTCCGGCGCTATGTCCAGACCTGGCGCCGCTGGCGGCCGGGCATCCGAGCCTTTGCCCAGCTCGAAGACGATTTGGACAGGCGCTACGAGGTCCTGGTCGACGGGATCGCGGTCGACAACCGCCCGGGCCATCCCGTCATCAGCGCCGACAGCAAGGACAGCCGCTTCCACGCCGCGATTTTCGGCGATGACGATGCCGCGCTGCCGGACGTGACCGGCGATGAATTGATCCAGGTACGGCGCTACATCCTTCGCGGGGAAGGCACGATGCCGGTGCGGAAATGGCGCGAACTCAAGATCAGCCCCGCTGAGGCGGCTGCCAGCCATCGGGCGGCACCAACCGCCGCCCTTCGCCAGCCGTAACCCCGGGCGAGGCCCTCGTCCAGACGCAAAAAGGGCCAGACGCAAAAAGGGCCGGCACATGCCGGCCCTTTCGCGTTCGGGGTGGGAATATCGAATGCGGGTCAGGCCACCTTGCCGCCGGCGACGACGGCGAGCTTGCCGCGCTTGTGCCGCGCCGGCTTGCGCTTTGCTTGCGTCGGCTCTTCGTCCTCGCTCCCGAAATCGAGGGCGCCGGTGTCGAACAGGCCTTCGAGCCCGCCATTGCGGATCGCCGTCTCGAGCGCGTTGCGATTGTGGCGCTCGCCGGGCCAATCGTGCCAGTGCTTGTCGCGCAGGCTGCGCAGCCGCGCGATCATTCCATCGACCGCCTTCGGCGTGAACAGGCAGACTTCCTCGATCTTCACCATCATCAGAGCGCCGTGATTGTCGTATTCCATCTTGTACATACAGATCCCTCCTTGCGGCCGGGGTGGCCATGCCGGCGCGGAGCCTAGGTACGGGTTGCTAAATCGGAGGTTAAAAATGCGCGCCAGAACTCATGCCGCACTGCGCTTCGAGTCGCGGTTTTGTTGCAGGCCCTTTGGCGATCCTGAGAAAGCGACGTAAATCCTCGGCGTTGTTTATCGCCTGTGGCAAACGGGTCAGCCCCGCCGAGCCAATCGTTTGGCGGGAACTTCGCTAAATGCCACCCGAAAAAGCGGTTGAGGTATGGGCGTCTTTCGCCGCCCGGGCCGTCACACGGGAGGCTGCGCCTCGAACACCTCATCGCCCTCGGGAAGCGTGACCCAGGCCTGTTTGCTGCGGGTCCAAATGTGGCGCGTCGGCCGTAGCCAGGACGTATTGTCCAGAGTGCCCGCCCGCACCCGATGCATCCCATCCCGCGGCATTCCGCAGATCCAGGAGCCGCAGTGTGGGCAAACCAGCCGGATGTTCGCCCGCCCGCTATCGGCGATGCGCTGCAGCGGGCGCGGCTCCACCCCGCTGAGCCGGAACGCCCGTTCCGGGACCACGATGCCCAGCGAGAAGGCGCCGCTCGTCAGGCGCTGGCAATCGGTGCAGTGGCACGTATAGACCAGCTGCGGCTCTTCGGTGATCTCATAGCGGATCGCGCCGCACTGGCAGCCGCCGGTCTGCGGGAGCTTCATCGGCCGTTCCTCAGTGGCTTAGTGGAAGGATGGTGCCCAGGGGCGGAATTGAACCACCGACACACGGATTTTCAGTCCGTTGCTCTACCAACTGAGCTACCTGGGCACGGCGGGGGGCTTATAGAGATGGGAGCGCGCCCTGTCCAGCGCATCGCCGGCTCTGGATCACGGCCCATTAATGCCGCTGGATTGGGCTCGCGGCAGAGCGCAATCTCAACCATATGGGGGAACGCCTCGAGCTGCTGATCGCCGAACGCGACATCCGCGCGCGCGTCAACGCGCTTGCCCGCGACATCGACGCCGATTACCGCGGCAAGCGGCTGAGCCTGATTGTCGTCCTGAAGGGCGCCGTCATCTTCGCCGCCGATCTGATGCGCGAAATCGAGACGCCGTGCACATTCGATGTCGTCTCGGCCGCCTCTTATGGCGCGGGCACCCGCTCTGTGGGCATGGTGACGCTCACCGGCCTCGACGGATTGGATATCGCCGGCCGCGACGTGCTCGTCATCGACGACATTCTCGACACCGGCCGCACCATCGCCGCCATAATCGATGCCCTGCAGCAGCGCGGCCCGGCAAGCCTGGCGCTCTGCGCCCTGCTGCGCAAACCGACCGCGATCGCTCTCGACCTGCCGGTGGCCTATATCGGCTTCGACATCCCCGATGAGTTTGTCGTCGGCTGCGGCATGGATTATGCCGAACGGCACCGCAATTTGCGCGGCATCCACCGCCTCGTTTTCGACGAGCGCCGCGAGGATTAGCATTCGGCGACCATCATCGCCCGGAGAGGTCCATGCCTCCAATACCCGAGCCCTTCCGACTGGCGATCGACGACGCCGCGATCGCCGATCTGCGCGAGCGCTTGGGGCATACCCGCTTCCCCGATCAGGGACCGGGCGAGCCCTGGGCCTACGGCACCGATCTCGACTACATGCGTGGCCTCGTCGCGTATTGGCAGCGCGATTTCGATTGGCGCGCACAGGAGGCGCGGCTCAACGCCTTTCCGCAATACAAGCTGCGGCTCGGCGATATCGAGCTGCATTTCCTGCACGTGCCGGGCAACGGGCCGTCGCCCTGCCCGCTCCTGCTGTTGCATGGCTGGCCGGGCTCGGTCTTCGAGTTCCTCGACATGATCCCGCGCCTCGCCGATCCCGCCCGCTTTGGCGGCGATGCGAAAGACGCCTTCACGATCATCGCGCCGTCACTGCCCGGCTACGGCCTCTCCTTTGCGCCAGGGCAGAAGCGCTTTGGGATCGAGGAGATCGCCGATGTGATGGCCGAGCTGATGCCGGCGCTCGGCTATCCGCGCTTTGCCGTGCAGGGCGGCGATTGGGGCGCCTTTATCGCCGCGCGGATGGGATGTGTTCACGCCGAGAAACTGCTCGGCATTCATGTGAACCTGTTGGCGGTTCGGCGCGAACGCGACGCGCCGCAAGCGCGACCTGAGGAAGAGGCTTATTTGGGGCAGCTCGCGCAGTGGCTGCGCGAGGGCACCGGCTACCAGGCGATCCAGGGCACGCGGCCGCAGACGCTCGCTTATGCGCTGACCGACTCGCCGGCGGGGCTGGCGGCGTGGATCGTCGACAAGTTCCGCGCCTGGTCGGATTGCGGCGGCGATGTCGAGTCGGTGTTCAGCAAGGATCAGCTCCTCGCGAATATCAGCCTCTACTGGTTCACCGGCGCGATCGGCTCGTCGTTTTGGCCGTATTATGCGCGGCAGCACCGGCCCTGGCCGTTGCCGGGACCAGTCGCCGTCCCAACCGGCTATGCCGAATTCCCGGCCGAAATCCTGCGGCCGCCAAAGAGTCTCGCCGAGCGCGCCTACAGCGATATCCGGCGCTGGACCGTCATGAAGAAGGGCGGCCATTTCGCCGCGATGGAACAGCCCGACGCGCTGGCGGGCGAGGTTCGGGAATTCTTCCGCCCGCTCCGCAGCGGCGTTTGAGATGAATACCATATATGCCGTTGACGGCATATGCCTCGGTCACCATATAATCGGCGGGTGTGGGTCGTCGAGCTGGCACCTGAATTCGAGCCCGAGCTTTTGGCGTTCCCCGCCGAGGTGAGGATCGAGCTGCTGGCGCAGGCACGGCTCATCGAGAGGTTCGGCCCTACGGCCCGCCGGCCGCGCGTCGATACGCTCAACGGCTCCAAGCACGCCAACATGAAGGAGCTGCGCTTCGATGCCGGCGGCGGCGTGTGGCGCCTTGCCTTCGCGTTCGATCCGAGGCGGAGAGCGATCCTGCTCGCAGCCGGCGACAAGAGCGGTGGAAGCGAACGGACGTTCTATCGCCGGCTGATTGCAGCTGCCGATACGCGCTTCGATGCTCACCTCAATCGGCTGAACCGCAGCAGGGCACGGAAGTAATGGAGGTACGAATGGCGCGGACATTGGATCAGGTGATCGCCAAATTGCGCGAGAGCGAGCGCGCCAAGATCGAAGCGCGGGCGCAAGAACTGATTGCCGAGGAGATGTCGCTGCAGAACCTTCGCAGAGCCATCGGCAAGACGCAGACCGCGGTCGCAAAGCGGCTCAAGGTCGGTCAGGACGCCGTCTCGAAAATAGAGACGCGAAGCGACATGTACGTCTCGACGCTCCGGGATTTCATCAAGGCGATGGGCGGAGAGCTGGAATTGGTCGCCCAATTTCCCAACCGACCGCCGGTACGCCTGAAGGCACTCGGCACTGCCTCCTTGCGCCGGAACGGGATGCAGCCTCCCCGGCCAGAAAAGTCGATGCCCAGCAAGTCGGCACCGAAGCGGGCGTCAGCAACACGGGATTGAGCACTGCTCAGGAGCTTTGAGCCAGCTTCCTCTTCAGGAGCTCGTTGACGAGGGCGGGGTTGGCTTTGCCGCCGGTCGCCTTCATGACGTGGCCGACAAAGAAGCCCAGCACTTTTGGGTTCGCGTGATATTGCGCGACCTGCGCCGGATGCGCGGCGAGCGCGGCATCGACCGCGGCCTCGATCGCGCCGGTGTCGCTCATCTGGCGCAGTCCCTTTTTCTCCACGATTGCGGCGGCATCGATGCCGGTCTCGATCATCTCGGCAAAGACGTCCTTCGCGATGCGGCCGGAGATCGTGCCGTCGGCGATGAGATCCAAGAGTGCGCCGAGCTGCTCCGGAGTGATCGGCGCCTCTTCGATGCCGCGCCCCTGTTTGTTCAGCGCGCCGAACAGATCGCCGATGACCCAATAGGCCGCCGCCTTCGCATCGCGCGATTTACCGTTGCTGCGCGCGATGCGCTCGAAATATTCGGCGGTGGCGCGCTCGGCGACCAGCACGTCGGCATCCTCGGGCCTCAGCCCGTATTCGGCGACAAAGCGCGCCTTCTTCGCGTCGGGCAATTCCGGCAGTTGCGCGCGCAACGCCTCGATCCAGGCCTCGTCGAGGACCAGCGGCAACAGATCCGGGTCCGGGAAATAGCGGTAATCGTGCGCGTGCTCCTTCGATCGCATCGGGCGGGTCTCGCCGCGCACGCTGTCGAAGAGGCGCGTCTGCTGCTCGACCGCGCCGCCCGCCTCGATCAGCTCGATCTGGCGCCGCGCCTCGACCTCGATCGCCTGCATGACAAAGCGCACCGAGTTCAAATTCTTGATCTCGCAGCGCGTGCCGAGGGGCTCGCCGAGGCGCCGCACCGAGACGTTGCAGTCGCAGCGCAACGACCCCTCCTCCATGTTGCCGTCGCAGGTGCCGAGATAGCGCAGGATCGAGCGCAATTTGCGCACATAGACGCCAGCTTCCATGGCACTGCGGAGATCGGGCTCGGAGACGATCTCCATCAGGCCGATGCCGGCACGGTTGAGATCGACATAAGTCTGCGTCGGATGCTGGTCGTGCAGGCTCTTGCCCGCGTCCTGCTCCAGATGCAGGCGCGTGATGCCGACCTCGCGCGTCGAACCATCCGGCATATCGAGCGTCAGCTTGCCGCGGCCGACGATCGGCAATTCGTATTGCGAGATCTGATAGCCGGCCGGCAGATCGGGGTAGAAGTAGTTCTTGCGCGCGAAAACGCTCTCGCGATTGATCTCCGCATCGAGGCCAAGCCCGGTCTTGACCGCCTGCTCGACGCAATGGCGGTTGATGACCGGCAGCATGCCGGGAAGGGCGGCATCGATGGGCGACACTTGCGTGTTCGGCTCGGCGCCGAACGCGGTCGCGGCGCCCGAGAACAATTTCGATTTGGCGATGATTTGCGCATGGGTTTCGAGGCCGATGACGACCTCCCACTTCCCCGTCCGCCCTTCGATCAACGCGGCCACTGGATTGCTTCCATCCTTGCCAATTTACACCGGCGTCCCGGCGAAAGCCGGGACCCACCCTTCGGCCGCTCGTGCCTCTGAAAAGTGGGTCCCGGCTTTCGCCGGGACGCCGGACGAGAGTAGAGATGGAGCGCATTTCGCATCGGCATCGTCACCGCGCGTCGGCGATGAAGCTGGGGCGGTGAGTAAATTGCGCGGCGCGTTCGAGAACATCGCCGACCCGCAGCACCATCTCCTCATCGAAGGCGCGGCCGACGATCTGCAGGCCGAGCGGCAGCCCGTCCGCGCTGAGCCCCGCCGGCACTGAAAGCGCGGGGAGCCCCACGAGGTTCGCTGGCACGGTGAACACATCGTTCAGATACATCGCGATCGGATCGTCCTGCTTCTCGCCGATCGCAAAGGCGGCCGACGGCGCGGTCGGCGTCAACAGGCAATCGACGTTCTCGAACGCGGCAGCGAAATCCCGCGCGATCAGCGCCCGCACCTTCTGCGCCTTCAGGTAATAGGCGTCGTAATAGCCGGCCGACAGCACATAGGTGCCGATCAAGACGCGCCGCTTCACCTCCGCTCCGAACCCTTCGGCGCGGGTCAATTCGTACATCTCGTCGAGGCTGTCGCCCGCAACGCGCAGCCCGTATTTGACGCCGTCATAACGCGCGAGGTTCGACGAGGCTTCGGCCGGCGCGATGATGTAATACGCCGCCAGCGCGTATTTGGTCATCGGCAGCGACACCTCGACCGGCTCGGCGCCGGCTTCCCGCAGCCACTGCGCGCCCTGCTGCCACAATGCCTCGATCTCGGCCGGCATGCCGTCCGCGCGATACTCTTTCGGAACGCCGATCCTGAGGCCGCGCACATCGCCGGTCAGCGCTTTCTCGAAATCCGGCACCGGCAACGTCGCCGAGGTCGAGTCGCGCGGGTCGTGCCCGGCCATCGCGCCGAGCAATATCGCCGCGTCGCGCACATTGCGGGCGATCGGCCCGGGATGATCGAGCGAGGACGCATAGGCGACCACGCCCCAGCGCGAGCAGCGGCCATAGGTCGGCTTCAGCCCGACGATGCCGCAGAAGCTCGCCGGCTGGCGGATCGAACCACCGGTATCTGTGCCGGTTGCACCCAATGCGGCATGCGACGCGACCGCCGCCGCGGAGCCGCCCGATGAGCCGCCCGGCACGAGCGGCCGGTTGTCACCGGATTTCCGCCACGGATTTTCCGTCGGCTTGTGATAACTCGTGGTGGTCGACGAGCCCATCGCGAACTCGTCCAGATTGGTCTTGCCGAGCATGACCGCGCCGGCCTGCCAGAGTTTCTCGGTCACGGTTGATTCGTAGGGCGGATGAAACCCGTCGAGAATGTGCGAGGCAGCGGTCGTCAGCACGCCCTTTGTGCAGAACAGATCCTTGACCGCAATCGGGATGCCGTCCAGCGGCCGCGTCTCGCCCTTCGCGATCCGCGCGTCGGAAGCGGCGGCCATGTCGAGCGCGATCTCCGGTGTTTCGGTGATATAGGCGTTGAGCGGCCGGGCCCGTTCCATGGCCGCGATATAAGCCTCGGCCAGCTCGCGGGCGGAAAACTGTTTCGCCCCAAGCCCCGTGCGTGCCTCCGCGATCGTCAGCTCGGTCAGCCGGCTCACTCGACCACCTTGGGCACCGCAAAAAAACCGCGCGCGGATTGCGGTGCATTCCTGAGGATGTCGTCGCGGCGATCGCCGTCCGTCACCTCATCCTCGCGCATCGGCAGGCGCATCGCCGCGACGCTCGTCATCGGGGCGACGTCCGCGGTATCGACTTCTGCGAGCTGCTCGACCCAGGTCAGGATTTGCGACAATTCGGCGGCAAGCGGCTCCAGCTCCGCCTCCTTTAGCCGGATCCGCGCCAGCGCGGCGATATGCGCCACCGCGGCCTTATCCAACGCCATTCGCCCTCTCCGTGGGGTGCCTTGGCCTCACAAATGGCCCGAAACCGCCGATCCTGCAATCTCCGGGAAAGCCAGAAGCGCTATGATCGAGGATGCTCCTCGCCGATCCCCAGCAGCTTCGCGCGGCGGTGCCGCCCGGCCGGCGGATCATGGGCCTCGATGTCGGGACTAAGACGATCGGCCTCGCGCTCTCCGACACCCGGCTCATCATCGCCAGCCCGCTCGAGACGATCCGCCGCCGCCGCTTTGCCGAAGATATCGCGGCGCTGTTCGCCTTGATCGACCGGCACGAGATTGCCGGGCTCGTTATTGGGCTGCCGCTGAGCCTCGCGGGCGGCGACAGCCCGCGCACCCAATCCGTGCGGCAGTTCGCCCGCAACCTCTTGGGATTGCGCGACATGCCGGTCGCGCTGTGGGACGAGCGAATGTCGACGGCCGCCGTCACGCGCGAGATGATCGCCCACGACATGACGCGAAAGCGCCGCGCCGAGATCGTCGACCGCGTCGCCGCGGCCTATATCCTGCAGGGCTTTCTCGACGCGATGGATCGCCGCGAGCCAATTACCTGATCAGCGCGAGCGCCTCGCGAAAGCGCGGGTGCTCCGCGCTACCCAGCCACTCGAAGACGGCCATCTCGGTCGTGATGATCTCCGCGCCGTGCCGTTCGAGCCGCCGGATCGCCGCCTCCTTGCTCTCGGCCTGCCGCGAACCGACCGCATCCCGCACGAGATAAACGCGCTTACCCGCCCCGATCAGGCCGAGCACGGTCTGCATGACGCAGACATGCGTCTCGCAGCCGCCGACGACGATATCGGGCCGGTCCGGCAACGCCGCCGCGAAATCCGGCATACGGCACGCGTCAAAGCTCATCTTGGCGAAGACCGGCGCCGCCGAGCCCCCCGCGAGCTCCGGAACTGTCGCGCCGAGCCCGGATGCGTTCTCCTCGGTGATCAGCACCGGGACGCCGAACATCTGCGCGGCCTTTAGGAGCCGCCCTGCATTGGCCACGATCGCCGCGCCATCGGCGATCGCCGGCATCAGCCGGCTCTGGAAGTCGATCAGCAGCAGCGCGGAGCTGTCACGGTTCAGGGTCAACATCGGCTTCAGATGGCCCTTCGTTCAGGCCGTCGCGAGAGGCGACCGATCGCTGCACCGCTGTCGGCAGGGCGCGGCCGCGCTGCACGGCCTGCGGACCGTGGCGTTCACGCAGCGCCTCGATCGCCTCGGCGAGCCGTCTCGGCCCGCCCATTGTGGCATCGAACAGCGTCGGCAGATCGGCTTCCGCGGCATCGACGAGGCGGTCGGCGCCGACCCCGATCAGGCGGAACCGGGTTACCCCGTCGGCCTCGCCCCGCAGCAGCGACGAGGCGGCCTCGAACAGGATGTCGGCCAACTGGGTCGGATCGGCCACCGTGTGCGAGCGCGTGCGGAGCCGAAAATCGGCGGTCTTCAGCTTTAAGGTGACCGTACCGGCGGCGAGATGCGCCTCCCTGAGCCGCGCCGCCACTTTTTCGCACAGCGGCCACAGAACATGCGCCAGCGCCCCGCCATCGGCCTCGTCCTGCGCAAAGGTCGTCTCGGCCGAGATCGACTTGGTCTGCCCCTCGGGATCGACATGCCGGTCGTCTTCGCCGCGCGACAGGCGCGCCAGGCGTTGCCCGATGCGGCCGTAGCGCGCGGCGAGATCGCGCTCGTCGAGCGCGGCGAGCTGGCCGATGCGGGCAATACCGTCACCCGCCAGCCGGCGCTGCATCGCGCCGCCGACGCCCCACAGCCAGCCGACCGGCTTATCCGCGAGAAAGGTCTTGGCCTCGGCATGCCCGATGACCGCAAAACCGCGCGGCTTATCGAGATCGGAGGCGAGCTTCGCCAGAAATTTATTGTGGCTGAGGCCGATCGAGGCGGTGATGCCGAACTGGTCCTCGACCCGCCGCGTCAGCGCGGCGAGAAGTTGCGCCGGCGCCGCGCCGTGCAAGGAGGCCGTGCCGGACAAGTCGAGGAAGGCTTCGTCGATCGACAAGGGCTCGACGAGCGGCGTCAGCCGCCGCATCTCGGCCCGCACGGCGCGGCCGACCTCGCGGTATTTCGCCATATCGGGGCGGATCACGACCGCATCGGGGCAGGCAGCGAGCGCCTTGAACATCGGCATCGCCGAGCGCACGCCATAGAGCCGCGCGACATAGCAGCACGCCAGGACGACGCCGCGCTGCCCGCCGCCGACGATGACCGGCTGTTCCGCGAGTTCAGGCCGGTCGCGCTTCTCGACGGTCGCGTAGAAGGCGTCGCAATCGATGTGGGCGATCGCGAGATCGGCCAGTTCGGCATGCGCGACGAGGCGCGGCGAGCCGCAGGCAGGGCAGCGCTCTGGCTGCACCTCGACGGTGTCGAGCGCGCTGCAGTCGCGGCACAGAACCGCGATCACACGAGATCCTCCGGTCGCCATAGCCAGGCCGCGCCACGCACCCCGCTCGAATCGCCGTGCATCGGCGGCAGCAGCCGCGTCGCGATCGTGTCGGAAATAATATGGCGGCCCCAAAGCCGCGGCACATCCTCGTAGAGGTGGCGCATCGTCGAGAGCCCGCCGCCGAGCACGATCGCGTCGGGGTCGAGGATGTTAATAACGCCGGCCAAGGCGCGGGCGAGGCGCTCGGCATAGCGGTCGAGCGTCGCTCGGCATGACGGATCGCCGGCCGCGGCGGCAGCGACGATCCCCGGCCCATCGAGCGCCTGTCCTTTAAAAGCTGGGCCACCATGGCGCCGGTGGTCGGCGGCAAGGCCCGGTCCCGACAGAAACGTCTCGATACAGCCCGTGCGCCCGCAATAGCAGGGCGGCCCCGGCCATTCCTCCGGCGTGGGGGCCGGCAGGGGATTGTGGCCCCACTCGCCGGCAATCGCATTGGCGCCGACCAGCACCCGGCCACCAACCACGATGCCGCCGCCGCACCCGGTCCCGAGGATGACCCCGAACACAATGCCGCAGCCCGCGGCCGCGCCGTCCGCCGCCTCGGACAGGGCAAAGCAGTTGGCGTCGTTCGCGAAGCGCACCGGCCGGCCGAGCGCCGCCTCGACATCGCGCCCGAGAGGCCGCCCGTTCAGCCACACCGAATTGGCGTTCTTAACCAACCCGGTCTCGACAACGATCGTCCCCGGGATGGCGATGCCCACCGAAGCGGCAGGCCCGATCTCGCCCTCGATTCGCCCGACAAGGGTGCCGATCGCGGCGATCGTGCCGGCATAATCGCCGATCGGGGTCGGAATCCTCTGGCGCCGATGCATGCCGCCGTCGTCGTCGAGCGCCGCCGCCTCGATTTTGGTGCCGCCGAGGTCGATGCCAATCCGAAACATCGCCATGCCTGGACTTGGTCCCTTCCAGATGGGGGCGTCTGTGCCGGTTTTGGGAACGCCGGCATCCGCCGCGTTTTCCCGGCAAAAGTTACCAATTGTTAAACCCCTCGCACTAGAAGGGGGAACGGAGATCAGAGGGGCGGCCTCGCGCCGTCTTTCGAACAGCCCGGAGGCTGCGGCTCTCCCCCGCAGCCGGCACCATAGAGGGCAGCGATCATGGCGCTCCAGTTAGACAAGCAGGACCACAATGGCGCGCAGACGGCCCCGAAGCGGGTGCTGATCGTCGAAGACAACGAACTCAACATGAAGCTGTTCAACGACCTCCTCGAGGCGCACGGCTATTATACATTGCAGACCAAGGACGGGGTCGAAGCGCTGCGCATGGCGCGCGCCCACCGGCCTGACCTGATCCTGATGGACATCCAATTGCCCGAGGTCTCCGGCCTCGAAGTCACCAAATGGCTCAAGGAAGATGACGAGCTGCGCTCGATCCCGATCATCGCGGTGACCGCCTTTGCGATGAAGGGCGACGAGCAGAAGATCCGCGACGGCGGTTGCGAAGCCTATATTGCAAAGCCGATCTCGGTCGCCAGCTTCATGAGCACGGTCGAGCGGTTTCTCTCGTAAGTAGCGGCACAACCCGATGACAGCCCGCGTTCTGGTCGTCGACGACGTCGAATTGAACGTCAAGCTGCTCGAAGCCAAGCTGTCGAGCGAGTATTTCGAGGTCATTGCCGCTGATAACGGCCCGACGGCGCTCGAGCTCGCCGAGAGCGAGCTGCCCGACATCATCCTGCTCGACATCATGATGCCGCGGATGGATGGTTTCGAGGTCTGCCGCCGCCTCAAAGCCAACCCGCGCACCGCCGATATCCCGGTTGTCATGGTGACAGCGCTGTCCGATGTCGCCGACCGCCTGCGCGGTCTCGAATCCGGCGCGGACGAGTTTCTGACAAAGCCGGTCAACGACACCGCGCTGTTCGCGCGGGTGCGCTCGCTCGTGCGCCTGAAGCGCATGATGGAAGAGCTGCGGCTGCGCGAGGAGGTCTGTCGCCAATTCGGTAATAGCGAGGATCAGATGTCCGCGCCGGAAGAGACCGGCAATGCCCGCATCCTGCTGCTCGCCGAGAACGATCCGGCCGCTCCGCGGATTATGGAGACGCTGGAGCCGGTCGCGGCCTCAGTGCGGCGTGCGAAAAGCTGCGCCCAGGCGCAGTCGCTGCTCGATCCGTCCATCGAGCTCGTGATCGCCAGCCTGTCGGTGCCGGACAGCGACCCGTTGCGGCTCGTCTCGCAATGGCGCGCCGCCGAGGCGACGCGGCAATTGCCGATCCTGCTGATCGCCGATCCCGGCGAGTTGCCGCGCTTGGCCAAGGGGCTCGATCTCGGCGCCAACGACTATCTCGTCCGTCCGGTCGACCGCAACGAATTGCTGGCGCGGGTGCGCACCCAGATCCGCCGCAAGCGCCTGCAGGACCGGCTGCACGAGAACTACAGCCGCAGCCTGTCCCTGGCGCTCACCGACGAGCTGACCGGCCTTTACAACCGCCGCTATGTCTTCGCGCATATGACCGAGCTGATGGCGCGGCTTTCCGAAGGCAGCGCCGCGACCACCGTCATGATGTTCGATATCGACCATTTCAAGCAGGTCAACGACCGCTATGGGCATCTCGCGGGCGACGATGTACTGCGCGAGCTCGCCAAGCGCGCGCTGCACAATGTGCGCAGCGTCGATCTGGTCGGCCGCTTGGGTGGCGAGGAATTTGTCGTCGTGATGCCCGAGACAAATCTCGGCGGCGCGACGATCGTCGCCGACCGGCTCCGCCTGGCGGTCGCCGACGAGCCCTTCCTCGTCGGGACCGGCGACAAGCTGCCGGTCACGATCAGCATTGGTCTCGCGATTACCGGCCAGCCCGAAGATACCCTCGAAGCCCTGCTGAAGCGCGTTGATGACGCGCTTTATGCCGCGAAGAATGGCGGGCGCAACCGCGTCGTCGCGGCGCCGCACCGCCCCGCCTCATCACGCGGGATGCCGGTCGCCGTCGCGTCCTGAGCCGCAAATCTTGGGAGGAGTCCCCGTGCCCGGGCTCGTCCCGGGCACCCATGTCTTTGTTCCCTAGGATTCGAACGCATAAAGACGTGTATGGCCGGGACAAGCCCGGCCAAGAGTTACTTTATAAAAGAAGGCCTGATAAAAGAAGGCCTGGAACCCAGCCGTGATAGCGGCGGTCCGGCGAAGCTATTTGATCTTCGCTTCGCGGAAGATGACGTGCTTGCGCGCCACCGGATCGAACTTCTTGAGCTCGAGCTTATTCGTCTTGGTCCGCGGGTTCTTCTTCGTCACATAGAAAAAGCCGGTATCGGCACTGCTGACGAGCTTGATCAGGACGGTGCTGGTTTTCGCCATGGCGGATCTCGCGGCTTCGGGTCTAGCGCTGTCTCGAAGATAGCGCGCGGTCGACCCCTGTCAAGACGCGCTCGGGTGGGCCGGCCGGGGCGGGATTGCGCGCCAGCGGGGCGCTCGCCTGCAGAGCGTTCAGCGCGCTCGCGTAAAGCCGCTGATCGGAGAGCAGGTGCTCGGCGAGCTTCAGGTCGATGGCCGGGCTCGTCTGCCGCGCCGGACAAGACTGCCGCAATTCCGACCAGGCGCGCTCGTCGAGCCCGCGCCGCGCCCGCAAAGCCGCGGGCGCTCCTTGGGCGATCGCGCCGGCCCGCTGCAGCCCGCGCTGCAGCGAGGCCGCATCGTCGTCGAGATCGCTCGTGCACAGGGTAGGCACGACGCCATGCGTCTGCAGGTAATAGCCGGAGGGCGTCACAAGCCGAGCCCAGGTCAGCATCAGCTCGCCGTCATTGGGCAGCCGCAGCACGGTCTGCACGGTGCCTTTGCCGTAGGAGGAGCTGCCGATCACGACGGCGCGCCCGGCATCCTGCAAGGCCGCCGCGACGATCTCCGATGAAGAGGCAGAGCCGCCATTAATCAGGACGGCGATCGGCACCTGTGGCGCGACGCCGTGCCCCGAGGCGGCAAAATACTGATGGCTCGCGGGGTGCCGGCCGACGGTCGAGACGATCGGCCCCTCGCGAATAAAGAGATCGGCGAGGCTGACCGCCTGGTCGAGCAAGCCGCCGGGGTTGCCGCGCAGGTCGAGCACGATGCCGGCGAGACGCCCGCCCGTCTGCCGCCGCGCTTCGGCCAGGGCCTCCGTCAGCTTTTCGGTCGTGCTCTGGTTGAAGCTCAAGACCTGAAAGATTGCGATGTCCCCAACCCGCGACATTGCCACGGTGGGCAGCACGACGAGCGCGCGCTGCACCTCGAAATCGCGCGCCAGCGCGACTCCGGGCCGCGCCACACGGATCGCCAGTCTGCTGCCGACCGGCCCTCGCAGCTGCTGGATCACGTCGCTCTGCGACAATCCCGATATCGCGACGCCATCGATCGCGACGATCGTATCGCCGGCCTGGAGCCCGGCCTGCGCCGCGGGCCCGTTCGGAGTGACCGCGGCGACCTTGAACCCGTCCGCGGTAATCTCGAGGGTGATGCCAACACCGCCAAAACCGTCGCGCGCGGCCCGCTGGTTGCGCGCCGCGTCGGGCGGCGAATAGCGCGAAAACCGGTCGAGCGTCGCGGTCATGCCGTCAAACACGGCCTTGGAGGCAAGCTCGCGGCGCATCCCGGCGAGATTGGGCGCGCCCGCCCTCGCCGCCGCGATCAGCTGGGCGATCGCTTCGCCCCAGCCGCGCGTGTCGGCCTCGGCCGGCATCGGCACCGCAGCAAGCTCGCGGCCGGCATAGGTCAGGATCAGCGCCGGCCCAAGCCCGCCGGCGTCTCGCTCGGTGACCGCCAGCTTGTCGTCGAGCCGCGACAATCGCGCCGCGCCCGCCAAAGAGAGCTTCCGGTTTGTGACCGGCTCGATATAAAGATCGGTAATCTCGTCGAGACCGCGCGCAAACAATTGCCCGCTTGCATCGGGAGCGGCCGTCTCGTTGTCGGCGCAAGCTGCGAGGGGCAACGCCAGCGCGACAGCCGCAATCCGCGCGAACAAAAGCGCGGTACGGCGCATCGAGCGTAGAAATTCGGCGCAGACCGACAAGCGTGATCCCCTATGCGCCTTGGGCTACTTAATGCCTCGGCGCGATGTCCTGGCGCGTTGCTGACCCCAGCGGAACAGAGCGACGACCCATCTGAGCTCGGCCCTGCTGCTTCTCGGGCAACAGTAAGATGCCGCGCGCCGACGATCAATGTCCCAGCGGTGGCTATTCGGAACGGCCGACCGGCAGCGGCCGGTAATGCTAAGCGAGGAGCGGCGCCTGCTTTTCGATCCGGTTGGCGACCCGCCGGTAGCGCCGCGCCAGATCGACCAGCAGCTCGCGCGCGGTCGCGCAATCCGCCGTCTCGGCCATCCGCCGCAGCCGGGCTGCATCCATCCGGTAGTAAGCGACACGGTCGCGGGTCGACCAGGTGACCGGTTCGAATAGCATCGGCTGGCCTTGTTGCAGCGCCATACCCGGCATTTTAGGGATCACTTATGAATAATTCATTGCCACGGCGACAGAGGCCGGGCGTGGCGTGAGGCGGCGGCCCGCTTCAGCGGCGGCGGCGCAACCCGCGACGCTGCCGGTCGCCGGCCATCCGGGGCCGGGCCAAACCCTCGCCCCCGCCCTCGAGCCGGAACATGAGCCGGCCACCGACCGGGTCCGCCTCGGCGAGGCGCACGGTCACCGCGTCGCCGAGCGCAAATTCTTGGCCTGACCGGCGCCCGACCAGGCGGTGGCGTCGGGCATCGTGGTCGTAATAATCGGAGGGCAGCGTCGAGACCGGCACGAGCCCGTCGGCGCCGCTCTCCGGCAGGCTGATGAAAAAGCCGAACGGCGCGATGCCGGTGATGCGCGCCTCGTAGACCGTGCCGATCGCGGCCGCGAGCAGCGTCGCGCGGTAGCGGTCGAGCGCGGCGCGCTCGGCTGCCGCGGCACGGCGCTCGGTAATCGAGATGTGCTCGGCGGTGGCGGCGAGCGCCTCGCCCGCCATCGGCGTGCGACCGGCCGGGGCCGTCAGCGCGCGATGCACGACGAGATCGGCGTAGCGCCGGATCGGCGAGGTGAAATGCGCGTAGCGCGGCAGCGCGAGGCCGAAATGGCCGAGATTGTTCGGGCTGTACACGGCCTGCGCCTGACTGCGCAACACCAGCTCGTTGACGATCGGCGCCTCCGGCGTGCCGCGCACCTTCTCCAGCAAGCGGTTGAACAATGCCGGCCGGATGACCTGCCCCTTCGCCAGCGCGAGCCCGGGCACCCCGAGCTCGTCGAGGAAATCGCGCAACGCGTCGAGCTTTTCCGGCGCGGGCGCATCATGCACCCGGTACATACAGGGCTGATGCCGCGCCTCCAGCTCTTCGGCCGCCGCGACATTGGCGAGGATCATGAATTCCTCGATGAGCCGGTGACTGTCGAGGCGATGCCGCGGCACAACGGCGATCGGCCGCCGCGCCTCATCGAGCAAGACGCGGTGCTCGGTCAAATCGAGCTCCAGCGCGCCTCTCGCGCGGCGCGCCCGATCGAGCACGGCGAAAGCGCCGTAAAGGTCATCGAGGCGCTTCTGCGGCAGCGGCAACAGCGCGCTGGTCGGGTGATCCCGCGCCGCCTGCACCGCCTCGTAGGTCAGCCGCGCCGCCGAACGCATCAACGCCCGCTCGAAGCGGTGCCGAATCTTGCGCCCGGATGCATCGATCCACAGATGCGCCGCGACGCAGGCGCGGTCCTCCGCCGGCCGCAGCGAGCAGAGATCGTTTGACAGCGCCTCAGGCAGCATCGGGACGACCCGGTCGGGGAAATAGACCGAATTCCCGCGATGCGCCGCCTCGCGATCGAGCGCGCTGCCGGGCCGCACATAATGCGAAACATCGGCGATCGCGACGACGATATGCCAGCCGCCGCGGTTCTCCGGGTTGTCGTCCGGCTCAGCCCACACCGCATCGTCGAAATCGCGCGCATCCTCGCCGTCGATCGTGACCAGTGCGAGGTTGCGCAGATCGGCGCGGTCCCCAAGCTCAACGGGCTTGGCGCCGGCGGCTTCGGCCAGGGCCTCGTGCGGAAATTCTGTCGGGATCTCGAACGCAGCAATCGTCAGCCGGCTGATCGAATCCGGCGCATCGGATGGGCCCAGCCGCTCGACAATGCGCACCCGTTTGCCGCCGAACCGGCGCGACGGCAATGCCTGGGCGACGACCGCTTCGCCATCGGGAATTCCAGCGGCGTCGTGGCCGAGCACCCGATACTCGTTGCGGTCGCGGCGGTCGGCGGGCGTGACCTCGCCGCCGTCGCGGCCGCGGCGAAACACGCCGACGACACGGCCCTCCTGCGTGTCGAGGCGGCGCACCGGCTCGGCCTCGGTCTCGCCCGTCTCGCGGCGAATGAGTCGGGCCAGCGCCCGGCCGCCTTCCGGCAATTCGTCACCGGCCGCGGTCTCGGCCAGCCGGAACAGCGGCGCCTCGCCCGGTCCTGTCCAGGCGACCGGCCGCACGAGCGGGAACCCGTCGGCATCGCTGCCGGCGCGCTCGACCTGCATCGTCTCGGGAAGCGGCTCGCCGGCGGCAAAGCGCCGGTTGCCGCCACGCACCAGTTCGCCCGAGCGGCCGATATTGCGCAGCATCGCGCGCAAGGCCGGGCGATCGCCCGATCCGAGGCCGAAGGCGCGGGCGATCTCGCGCGTGCCGGCCGCCTCCGGATTGTCGCGCAAAAACGCAATCAGCGCCTCGGGAGACGGCAATCCCTGTCCACGCGCCGTGGCTCTCGGTCGGCCCTCCGCCTGAGTTCGCGTCTTGGAGCGCATAAAAACAGACCTCAAACTCGCGTCCCGGCGAAAGCCGGGATCCACCAATCAGCCGTTTTGTCAGGTGATAGATGGGTCCCGGCTTTCGCCGGGACGCGAAGTTTTTTGCAGCGCGTATTTAGGTCGGGCGGGAAGCGGAGCGTTCGGCTGGTTTCTTTTTCGGGGCCTGCTTACCCTTCGCCTTGCCGGGCACCGGCTTCGCCTTTGCCTTGGCGGGCGCGCGCTTCGCGGTGGCGCTGCGGCGGGCGGGCTTCGCCTCGCCATTCGCCGGCGCGCCAGACGCCTTGCGCTGCGGGCGCCGCGTCTTGCCCCTGCCCTTGCCCTTCGCCTTTTGCGCCGCAAGCAGCGGGATCGCATCATCGAGGGAGTAGGTGTCCGGGTCGGCGCCCTTTGGCAGGGAGGCGTAGATCTTGTCATGGCTGACATAGGGTCCGTAGCGGCCGCGATAGAGCCCGACAACGCCGCCCTCGGGATGCGGCCCGATCTCGCGCAACAATTGCGGGCCGCGCCGGGGCGCGGTTTTCGCCTCCGCCAGCAGCGTGACGGCACGGTTGAGCCCGATCGTCAGCACATCGTCATCGGCGGCGAGCGAGGTGAAGGCCGAGCCATGCTTCAGATAGGGCCCGAAGCGGCCGATGCCGGCGGTGATCGACTCGCCGGTCTCGGGGTGGAGGCCGATATCGCGCGGCAATGACAACAGACCGAGCGCAGTTTTAAGGTCGACATCCTCCGGCTTGATCGAGCGCGGCAGCGCGACGCGTTTCGGCTTTTCGCCGTTCTCGGCTTCGCCGAGCTGGATGTAGTGACCGTAGGGACCCTTCTTGACGGTGACCGAGAGCCCGGTCGCCGGGTCATTGCCGAGCACCATGTCGGCGCCGCCGGTCTCGCCTTCGGTATCGAGCCCGAGCGGGCGGGTGAAGCGGCATTCCGGGTATTTCGAGCAGCCGATAAAGGCGCCAAACTTGCCGAGCTTCAGCGACAGCCTTCCCGCGCCGCAATTCGGGCAAAGCCGCGGGTCGGCGCCCGACCCGTTCTCGGGAAAGAAATGGCGGCCGAGTTCGGCGTCGAGCGCTTCGAGCACCGCCGTGATCGTCAATTCCTTTGTGCCGTCGATCGCGGTCGAGAAATCGCGCCAGAAATCGCGCAGCAACGCTTTCCAATCGACGCGCCCGCCCGACACCTCGTCGAGCTGGTTTTCGAGATCGGCGGTGAAATTGTATTCGACGTAGCGCTCGAAGAAGCTCGTCAGAAACGCGGTGACGAGGCGGCCGCGGTCTTCCGGGATAAAGCGGCGCTTATCGAGCCGCACATAGTCGCGGTCCTGCAACACCTGTATGATCGAGGCGTAGGTCGAAGGCCGCCCGATGCCCAGCTCTTCCAATTTCTTGACGAGGCTGGCTTCGCTGTAGCGCGGCGGCGGTTGCGTGAAATGCTGGTTCGGCGCGACAGCGCCGCGTGTCACCCGTTCGCCGTCGCGCAAATTCGGCAGCCGTCCCTCGCCTTCCTCCTCCGCCGGCTCGTCGCGGTCTTCTTGGTAGAGCTTCAGAAAACCGTCGAACACGACGACCGAGCCGGTCACGTGCAGTCGGACCTGGCCGCTCGGATCGGCGATGTCGATGCTGACTTGGTCGAGCAACGCGGACGCCATCTGGCTGGCGACTGTGCGCTTCCAGATCAGCTCGTAGAGGCGGCGCATATCGTTGTCGAGATGGCGCGCGACATCGCCGGGCTTGCGCGCCATGTCGGTCGGGCGGATCGCCTCGTGCGCCTCTTGCGCGTTTTTCGCCGCGCTCTTGTAGACGCGCGGCTCGGGCGGCAGATAGCGGCCGCCGAATTCGTTCCCGATCAGCTGCCGCGCCGCGGCGATCGCCTCGGCGGCAAGCGTCACCCCGTCGGTGCGCATGTAGGTGATGAGGCCGACGGTGTCGCCGTCGAGATCGATGCCCTCATAAAGCCGCTGCGCGACCTGCATTGTGCGCGTCGCGCCAAAGCCGAGCTTGCGCGATGCTTCCTGCTGCAAAGTCGATGTCGTGAAGGGCGGGAACGGATTGCGCCGCACTTCCCTGTGTTCGACAGAGGCGACATTGAACCCACCCGCGGCGAG